>SNQY01000041.1_pt1 | contig 111729 bp, 84 predicted proteins | sample 2580551 | NCBI WGS metagenome assembly SNQY01 (sample SAMN10953785, study PRJNA522744) | food fermentation metagenome | isolation source: 144-hour incubation of native-enriched microbial consortia from nixtamalized... | place: Mexico | collected 2017-09-24 | reverse complement strand
CCAAACTCCAATGGTAATCGTGAACAATAACATACATGGCGCCATATTTGGTGGTGGGGGAGGAGGCCTCCTCCCCCACCACCAAACCACATCACTGGCTCATCCTGATGATACTTCTACTACTTTACACAAACTTCTTGACGCTACCCGTTCTGGACCATTCGCAGGTATATAAGGACAAAAATTTCCGTTAATGGCGATGAACATGGCAGGCTCCAAAAAATAAGAACATAAAGTTCCGCTATTTTGAAGGCCGACAGTTGGCAGTCATCGTCGTTCCAGCGGCCGGAAGCGGATCATCAAATGCCTGTATTCCCGCAGAAATTTCAACACTTACCAAGGCCGGCGGCAAAGCAAACAGGCCCTTCCCTTAATGGGAAGAGCCTGCCGCCCCTAATCTGGCCTAATATGTCCTAATCTGCCCTACTCCGTCCGGGTCAACCGAACGGCCATATACGGTCTGCCGGGCAGGTCTACGCGGAACGTGCCTTCAAACGAACCGGCAACTTCGGTAATCGTCATATTCCACGTATCGATAATGTCCACTTTATACCGGACGCCCGGCCGCAATTGGAATATTCTGAACTTCGGCCGATTGAAGCCGAAATAATACATATAGTACTCATCGCGGATTCCCGCGCAAGGCAGGTCCCAATCGGACTTCACCGGCTCCCAGCGCTGCCCCGGCGCCTCCTCCACCAGCCGGCGCAAAAAGCCGATGCGCGCCGGGCTGTCGCCGACCAGCTTCCCGCCTTTGGACCACCATAATATCTCTCCATCGTTCAGGTACGTTTCACCATGGCCGACATATCCGCCGCGGATCATCCCTTCCCAGCAGCGGCGCACCATTTCCTCGCCGGTGATATTGCCCCAGCCCTGGTCGATATCGCCTTCGTAGGCGCATTCGTCGATGACGACGGCCTTGCCCCAGCGCTCCCGCCACTCCAGGGTCGCTTCCGACGTTTTGTACACATCTATACGCTGCAGGCTGGAATGGGTCACCCAAGGCTTGCTGTGGTCATAGAAGGTTAGGCAGTTGTGATTGGACAGCAAATGTCCGTAGGGATCGTTCTCCTGGATGATTTGGGCGTAACGTTCCCAATCCTCCGCGCTTTTCGCCCACATCAGGTCGTATTCGTTGGCCAGCGACCACCAAACGTTCCGGTACGCCGCCAGGCGGGCCACAATGTAGCGCAGATAAAGATCGTCCGCCTCCCGGTCCATTTCCGAAAATCCCCAGCGGTCGTACGGGTGGAACAGGATCAGATCGGCCTCGATCCCCAGCCGCCCCAAATCGGCGATCCGCCGCTCCAGATGCTCGAAAAAGGCCGGATTAAACACGCTGAAATTCCAGCCCTTCTCCAAAGAACCTTCATACGCATACAGCTGCGGTTCATTGCGGTTGTACAAATATGACTTGGGGAACACGCACATGCGCATTTTGTTGAAAGGCGATCCGGCCAGCGATTTCAGCGTCTCCTGTTCCAGCTCTTCTCCCTGGTGCGTCCAAGCATAACAGGTCGTGCCGAACGGCAAATACGCCGTACCGTCTTCATAAGCAAAATGGAACGTATCCTGCACGCGTACCGGACCGTGATTGTCGGCGGCAGGGGGATCGCAAACAAACGTCCCTTCCAGCCCGTCCAGCGCCTTGACCGTGCTCTCGGTCCGGTACGTCCACACTCCTTCCCGGTCGGGCATCAGGCGGATTTTATAGCTTCCGTCCCCGTTGTAAAACCCCGGAACCCGCACAAAGCGGCTCCCACCGTCATAGCTGAACACTGCGGCCAACTCCACATCGGTATAGGGGTTGCCCTGCGATGGCCCTTTAAGCTCCAGCTCAAACACGTCCCACTTGGCCGCGCGCTCCGGCGAGCTGACCACGCCGCCCCCTTCGACACGCACGTCCGCAAGCCGGTCCTTCCCGCTCCCCGACTCGCGACTCGGCGCGGCGGCTTCGCCGGAAGGCACCCCAGCCAGTTCCCGCAGCAGCGCATCCCGTTCCCCGGCCGGAAACCCGAGCTCCATCCGCCGCTCCAGAAACTGCCCCAGCGTCATCATTTTATAAGTAAACGCGATATGCTCCTCTTCGGCAAGAAACGGAAAATACTTGAACAAGACCGATTTGGCGGGCTTGTCGGACCATATCCGTCCCATACTGGTTTGCTCCATAATCTTCATATGCAACCTCCTAAAAGTTTTGTGAGCGTTACTTCTTTGAATAAGCTTCGAGCAAAACTTGCTTCGGAAGCATTGGCTTAGTTTTGTGAGCGTTACTTCTTTGAATAGGCTTCGAGCAAAACTTGCTGCGGAAGCATCGGCTTAGTTTTGTGAGCGTTACTTCTTTGAATAAGCTTCGAGCAAAACTTGCTCGGGAGCATAGGCTCTGGTTTAACGGGTCTCGGCGGGCAACTCAGTTTAACCATCCCATCCCATCCCATCCCGTCCCATTCCGATCCGTTTCGATCCGTTCAGATCCAATCCGTTCCGATCCGGTCGCTCGCTCGCCTTCTTACCTTCGCCCCGCTTTCTAGCCCTTCACCGCTCCGGCCATCCCCGACACAAAGTATTTTTGGAAAAATAAATACACGGCCAAAATCGGCACGATCGAAATCAGCACCGCCGCGCTAAGCAGCGTATAGTTCGTGGAATGCTGCCCCTGGAACGTAAGCAGGCCCGCGGTAACCGGCTGCATCGAATCCTTCGTGATAAATATTTGCGCCAGCAAAAATTCATTCCAGGTGGACAGAAAGTCGAGAATCACCAGCGTAGCAATAGCCGGCATGGCCATCGGCAGAATAATGCGGAAAAACTTGCCCAGTTCCCCGCACCCGTCAATGTACGCGGCCTCGTCCAGCTCCTTGGGAATGGAGCGGAGAAAGCCCCGCAGCACCATGATGCCAAAGGGAATACCGAAACCGATATACACGATAAAAATGCCGGGATACGTATTTGCCAGCCCAAAGTGGTTCAGCATCATGTTCAGCGGCACCAGCGTAGCCTGGAACGGGATCATCATCCCGATCAGAAACATGGCAAACAGCGCGTCCGCCCATTTAAAACCCATCCGGGTCAACGCATACGCGGCCAGCGCCTCGACGAGAATGCCGAGCGGCACCTTCACAACCGAAATGAACAGGCTGTTGCCGATATAAGGCTTCATTTTATCCCAGGCCTCGGCAAAATTGCTCCACGCCAGCGTCTCCGGCAGAGCGTATACGGGATTTCGCATCAAATCGGCGTTGGACTTCAGCGCTGTCATGGCGATGAAAACAATCGGAACCAGAAATATCACCGCCAGGCCAAACAGCAATATATAGGAAACCGCCCGCGAAGCGGCGGATTTTTGCGTTTCTTCCATCGGAGACAACACCCCCTTTCCGTGAAAATCAGACGTGAGATTTCCGGTTTGTGTAATATACGTAAGGAATGATCACGACCATCGCGACAAACACAAGGAACCAGGAAATGGCCGAGCCCACGCCGATGTTGTTGAATTTGAAGGTTTGATAATACATCCAGGACGACAGCACCTGCGTGCTTTGGGCCGGTCCTCCCGCCGTCATGCCGTAGATGATGTCATATACTTTCATGGCATTAACCATCGTGGTCGCAAAAACGATCACAAAGGTTTCGCTAAGCAGTGGAATCGTGATAAAGCGGAAAGATTGGAACGGCTTCGCCCCGTCGATGAGCGCCGCTTCATAGCAGTCCTTCGGGATGCTCTGCAGCCCGGCGAGAAACAGCACCATCGGCAGTCCCACGCCCTGCCACACCGCGGCGACAAACACGGCGTACAGCGCCGTTTTAGGATCGGCCAGCCAAGGATGGGCCAGACTGCCAAGCCCGATCCCTTCGAGCACCGTGTTGATGAACCCCCGCGTCGGATGGTAAAGCCAAGTCCACATGAGCGCAACGATGATTCCGGACAATACATAGGGAAAATAAAATACACCGCGGAAAATCGATCTGCCCTTCAAACTCCTATTGAGCAGCAGCGCCAGCAGCAGGCCGAGGCCGATAATGATCGTCAGCGAACCGGCCAGCCATAGCACATTATTTTTTAACGCGGTTCCGAATACCGTATCCTCTGCTAATAGATAAATATAGTTTTGCAGCCCGACAAACGTTTTCTTGGGAGAAATTCCGTTCCAGTTGTACAAGCTAAGCTGCAGCGTGTATAGAGAAGGCATGACAATAACGACAAGATAAATGAGCAGCGCCGGCAGCAAAAATGTCCACGGCTTCCAAGCCTTCAGTTTCATAAGCGCCTCCCTCCAAGTCCGGTAAACTGCTTTCAGGGCGCGGCCGGCAGGCCGCTTCCCTGAAAGCTAAGCACCAAACGCCTATCGTTCTAGTTGTTTTTATACGACTCGGCGGCTTTCTGAATTTCCTTGGCCGCCTGCTCAGGCGTCCATTCGTTCAGCACGACGGCATCCTGGGCTTCGAACAGCTTTTGCACCACCGTCTGCGGCAAAGCCTGGTCCGCGATCAGGAAGTTGCCTTCCCCGATCATCCCGGCCATTTCGGAAGTGTGCGGCGACTGCGCGGATGTTTTGAACTGCTTCAGGGCCGGCGAACCGTACTGGTCGATATACTGATCCACAACTTCTTGACCGGTAATATATTCGCCCAGTTTTACGGCAGCCTCCTGCACCTTCGGATCGGAGCTTCCGTTGATTTGGAACATTTCCACAAAGCTGGACATCCGCACCGGCTGCTGATCGTTCGGGAATTTAAAGATGCCGAACTGATTCGGATCGGCTCCCGCCTGGGCAAAGCTCAGATCAACCCATGCCCCCTCCAGCGCAAAACCTTGCTGCGCACTGTAAAGCGGCGTCTCCGCTTCCTGCGGGTCCAGCGTGATGAAGCCTTTTTCGAAATAACCTTTATCGGACCATTCCTTCAGCTTGGCAAAAGATTGCACCACGGCCGGGTCGTCCCATGAAGCTTCCAGGGCGTTCAGCTTGTCATGGAGTTCCGGGCCGCCGTACAGTTCGATCAGCTGCTCAACCCAACGCATCAGCATCCAGCCGCCCTTGCCGCCGACGGCAAAAGGTGTAACCCCACCATCCTTCATCGTTTGCAGCTGCCCTTCAAACTCGGCGAACGTGGTTGGCGGAGTCAGGTTTAATTTGTCATACAGCTCTTTCGGATAAAATACCCCCAGCGAAGCGAGATGGAACGGCACGCCCGTGATTTTCCCGTCGAATTTGACCAGGTCGAGCGCCGCGGGGTTGTAGATTTCGTCCCATTTATGCTCGGCCGCAATCTGAGTCAAATCCATGGTGAGACCGTTTTCAGGATAAAATGAACCAAGCGACCCGCCCCAAGTAAACCACATGTCCGGCAGCGTCTTTGAAGCGGCGGCTACCTTGAGCGATTCCTTCAGCGGATCGGTGCCGTAGAAGGTGGGCTCCACTTTGATGTCCGGATTTTTGCTCTCGAACTCTTTGATGATCGGTTCCAAATAAGCCTGTTGATCATTCAGCACCCAGATCGTCACGGCCGTCTGGGCCTCCTCGCCTCCCGCACCGTTTCCCGTGGCGGCATTCTTCGATCCGGCGCCTCCTCCGCAGGCCGATAACATCAATACGATCGCCGTCATCGCCGCCAGTACCGCAGTTAAGCGTTTTTTTCTCACAAGCGTCCCCCCGTTATATGTGATGTAAGTTTTCGGTATGCAAGCGCTCCGCTTGTTTACCTGCTTTAAGTCTACTATCCGAGGGCCGCAGCCGGGTATATGCGGCGTTTGTCATTTCGTACACTTCGCGTACGCATTATGGCCGTCCGCCGCCTTTCAATGACGGTCCGATAGACGAATCCTGTTTTTTGGTATCTTTTTTTGCACTAACTAACGGTTCCGGTATTCTAGCGGGGTCATCCCCACCCGCTCTTTAAACAGCTTGCTGAAATAATGCGGATTCGTATAGCTGAGGATTTCGGCGATTTCATACACCTTTTTGTTCGTTTCCCGCAGCAGCTTCTGGGCGTGGATGATTTTGTTGCGGATCACGTATTCGCTGAAGCTTTCGCCCACTTCCCTCAGAAAAATGCGGCTTAAATAACCCGGGCTGATCGGAATGGAGTCCGCCACCTTCTGCAGCGTAATATCCTCCAGCAGGTGGCCATCCACATATTCCTTCGCCAGGCGGATATGCAAACTGTCGCTCTGCTGGTTCACCGGAAACTTCAATTCGGCTTCCAGGTAAGCCTCGGGAATGTGCTGCGGGTCCCCGTAAACGGAGCTAAAGGAATAGATGATCGAGGCGTTGAGCAGCTCGAAGATTTTGCTCCGCAGCCGCTCCAGGTACTGCTCCCTGCCGCAGCGGCCGCCCGCCCCCGACTTCGGCACGGCCGGCGCCAGCCAGATGATTTCCCGGCGGCCCCGGTGAAAGACGAGTCCGCCAAAGTCCCGGCCCACGTATTCTTCAATCAGATATCGGATCGAGATGAATTTCAGATGATCCTTGGCTTCCCCCGCAGCGATTTGATCCGCGGCATCGCCCCGCAGGCGGATAGCGGCAAGCCACAGCCCTTGGGACAGCGATCCTTCCGGCGCAAGCTCCGGCACCAGCATTTCCCGCGGATAAGTATACGTATCAAGCAGGGAAATCAGCCAAGCGTTGCGCTCCTCCTCCGGCCATGCCGGGAGCGGCCTGGACGTGTTTTGCTCCAGCAGCTTGACCGCTTTTTGCAGCGCCCCTTTTACTTCCTCCTCGTCCATGGTGGGCTTGTGGAGATAATCGAGCGCGTTCAAGCGAATCGCTTCCTTGACATAAGGGAAATCGTCATAACTGCTCAAATAGATCATTTGGATATGCTGCGGCCAATGGCTGCGGATATAGCGCCCCAGCTCGATCCCGTCCATGCCCGGCATGCGGATATCGGTCATCACGATATGGATCTCCTCCGACTCCAGCACTTTCACCGCCTCCTCGCCGTTGGCGGCTTCGGCTTTCCAGCACACGCCCTGCGCCTCCCAATCCACCATATACCGCAGCCCCATTCTGACGATGGGTTCGTCCTCCACAACTAGCAGATTCCACATTTCTAATCCCCCTTTTCAAGTCCCCCATTTTAGCTACTCAGTCCCCGGCTTCATCCAGCCTTCCCGGTCCTGAAAACCCGGCTTTTTGAACTCGTGCTTCAACGGTTTATAGGGTATTGTCATGATCACGGCGGTCCCCGGCTCCAAGCGTTGAACGGCAAGGCCGTATTCTCTGCCGAACCACAGCCGGATGCGGTCGTTGACGTTGTTGATGCCGATATGGGAAGCTTCGTCCCCGGACCGCTCCTCCAGCAGGCGCGCGATCTGCTCCTCCGCGATCCCGACTCCGTCATCTTTGATTTCAAGGCAAAGCTTGCGGCGGTCACGCTCCAGCAGCGAAACTGTTACGCGGATCGCCAGCTTGCGGTCCAGTCCCCGGGAACCGTGAAAAATGGCATTCTCCAATATCGGCTGAAGCAGCATCGCCGGTACCCCCGCGTCCAGCAATTCTTCAGGCACGTTCCACTCGACGGTAAACGTATTGGTGTAGCGCAGATCCATCAATTGCTCGTAATCCCGCAGCAAGTCGATCTCCCGGGACAAGGGCATGAGCTCATCGTTCAGCTTTAGATAGGATTGGAGCAAACGGTTCAGGGCATGGATCAGCTTGGCGATTTGCGGGGACTGCTGCAACATGGCCAGCATCCGGATCGAGTTGAGCGTGTTGTACAAAAAATGCGGCTGGATCCGCACCCGCAGCGCGTACAGCTCGGCCTTTCGTTTCTGCCGTTCCTTCTCCGCGATCGACTGAACCAGCTCGTCCAGCCGCCTGACCATACGCGCGTAACTCAAATGCAGCTGCCCGATTTCGTCATACCGGGTCGGCGCTTCCAGAACCTCGAATTTCCCGGTCTCGACGCTCCGCATGGAGCGGATCAGCCGGTTGATCGGGCGCGAAAGATTGCCGGCGAGCAGCCAGGATACGAGCGCCGAGGCCACCGTCAAAAGAGCGGCGATCACAAGCGTATATTTGCGTATGGTGTTGCTGCCCTGCAGGATCACCTGCTGGTTTTTGCCCACGTAGATCGTCCAGCCCAAATAATTGTTTTTTCTCACCACACCGCTGTACTTCACCCTCCGGTTATCGACCTTGCTCTCCGCCGTCCAGACGCCGCCGCTCGCGCCTGCGTCAAGCGGACGTTCCAGCAGACGCGCGGCAACTTGTTCATCCGAAGCGTAGATCAGCCGATGATTCGCGTCGACGACGGTCACGGCGGTATCCTGCAGCCCGGAGGAATCGATGATATTTTCGATGAAATCGGGAGAAATATGAATGGCGATCACCGCGAGCGGACGCATTTCCTCGTCCAGCAGCATTCTCGATACGGTGACGGCCTCGAACGATCCCCCTTCGAATTGCCCCACCTCATGCAAGCCCGAGACGACGAAGCCGCCTTTTTTCGCCAACGCCTCTTGATACCAGTCTTCCTGCTTCACGTCGTAGGCCCGGTTGATCGAGGAACTTCCACTGAGCTGATACCCGCTGATCCGGCCGTTGTTGCCGTACAGAACCATCGCTTTAATCGATTTGTTAATCGAAGGATACGCGCTCATTAAACGAATCAGCTGCCGCTGCGCGTTCAGCTCGGCCGACCCCCAGTCCTCTTCGGGAACGTAAGGCCGATTAAAAATTGTAAACGCTTCCGGCATATAGTAAGGCAAAATGCTGAAACGGTCGAAATCGCTGACTTGTTTCTGAATCGCCGAAATCAACTGTCCGGCAATAACCTGCAGATCCTGCTCCGTCCGCATCATCAAGGTTTCCGAAGACTTCCGGTAGGCGATCGTTCCCACCAGAAGCACCGGCAGACTGCTGACGACGATAAGCACGAGCAACAATTTTCTTTGATAAGATAAGCGCTTCCAAAACATGACCTCAACCCCCAGCTGTCAAAAGATATCCCGATCTTATCATAGAAAAGGAACAACGATACTCCCGAGCCGATCCCCCCTGCATGTTGTCCCCCATGCTGAGGGCTAAAAAGCTAAACCAAACAGCCCATTCAACACTAAACAAAACCACATATTTTAGTTCAAAACATAATTACGACCTAAAAATACAATTAATACGACGATTAGTCAATCATTATTCCTTAATTTAAGTTTATATACAGGATAAACAACTGAATAGTTTAGCGACCCAACTTTTACGACATGAGATTGACAAGCAGGCATTGATATAACTGGACATAGCGGCTGCCTGCCCTGCTCGAAAACGATCGTGAAGAGCAACTTTACCAGAAGAAGCGGGTCTGGGATAGCTTAACACCTATGCTTCAACAAAGCGATGCTAAGCAAAAGATAATTTATTAAGTAATTCGCGCAATCGTTAATGAGGAAAATGATTCTGATAAGATACATTTCTAACCGTCAAAGCGATTCTAACGGTTGCCACAACCGCTATTTGTTCCAGAAACGTTGATTTCAAATTGTAACGGATGCCATCGTGCTTATTTCACTGAAATCCGGCTATTTTGGCTTAGATTCATGTAAATAACAGCGCTCACAACCGTTAGATTTTGGAAAAGGTCTTTTTTCGCAAAATAGCCGCTGCTACAACCGTTAGACTTTCGGCGGGCGATAGTATCGCTCGAAAACCTAAGCTTTCGCAGGAATTCTCGAAAAATCAGGAATACCTGTTATCCTGCGCCAAATTTAATGCAACGCTAGTGCTTTTCCGCAACAAATTCCCCGTAACCGTCTTCTTTTGCGCCGCGGCTGGTGTAATGCCGTGTCTTTTTCGAATATGATCTGCGTTTCGCGGCATCAGATACGGTGGCTGTCCGATTGTCAGACCCTTTTTTAAAAATAAATAATTTACATTTTATTGCAAAAGTGATATCATAAAAATATCAATACAATATGACTCTATTATTCTGAAGGAGTGTTCCGTATGTATAAGGAAAAAGAAATGTCTTATTTGAACGGTTTTGCCGCCTTGCTGTTTATCCTGGCACTCGCGGCCGCCGGCGTCTATTTGATCTCGCTTTCCGGCGCGCTGCCCGTGATTGGCGGAATCGCCGCCTGCGCCATCGCCTTCGTGCTGCTCACCGGCCTTACGATCGTACAGCCGAACCAGGCGGCTGTCGTGACTTTTTTCGGACGTTATCTCGGCGTCATTCGCAAAAGCGGATTATACCTGGCCGTTCCGCTCTCAAGCCGCCGGAAGGTGTCGCTGCGCGTCCGCAATTTCAACAGCGCGAAGCTGAAAGTCAACGACGTGAACGGCAACCCGATCGAAATCGCAACCGTCGTTGTTTTTGCGGTCGTCGATTCCGCCAAAGCGCTGTTTGAGGTAGATGAATACGAAACGTTCGTGGAAATTCAGAGCGAAGCGGCCCTGCGCCACGTCGCCAGCAAGTACCCTTATGACCAGCCGGACACGGCAAGCTTCTCCCTGCGCGGCAATACCGAAGAAATCGCGGTGGAGCTGACCGATGAACTGCAAAACCGGCTGGCGATCGCCGGCGTTAAAGTGATTGAAACGCGCCTCACCCATTTAGCGTATTCGACCGAAATCGCCAGCGCCATGCTGCAGCGGCAGCAGGCCGAAGCCATCATCGCCGCGCGCGAGAAAATCGTCGACGGCGCCGTCACGATGGTGCAGATGGCGATCGAACGCCTGCAGGCGGGTCAGGTCGTGGAGCTGGACGATGAGCGCAAAGCCGCGATGATCAACAACCTGCTCGTTGCCGTCGTTTCCGACCGTTCCGCCCAGCCGGTCATCAACACAAGCACGCTTTACTAAAAGGACGCCAATCATAATGGCCAGCAAAAAAAGCTTCCCTCTTCGCCTTGACCCGATCCTGTATCAAGCTTTGGAACGCTGGGCAGCGGACGAATTCCGAAGCGTAAACGGTCATATCGAATACCTGCTGCGGGAAGCGTTGCGCCGTGAAGGCAGGCTGCCCTCAAACCGGGCGCCGGGCAAAGAGGAGGAGAAGCATGACGCAGACTAAACAGATTCGCAAACCGTGGTGGGAGTCCAAATCGGCGGCGCTTTTGAAGGAATTTGCCAAAACCGGCGGAGGCACGTACGCGGCCGCGAAACTTCATGGGCTGAAATATACGAGACAGCATGTGCGCGTCAGACTTCCCCACGAGCTTGGGGAATGCATCGTCACCTTGGCCGACCCCAGCTCCAGTTCCTCCGGCCAAGCGCATGTTATCGGCATAAAATACAGCTACCGGCCCCGCCGCAAGCTGGAGTTCGATCTTTGCTCCGCCAAGCGCCCGGCGCCCGGCTTGCTTTCCGGGCGTTTGCGGCCTGCCGCGCTGCCCGATTCCGCCTTGAACAAGCGGTTCCGCGCGCGGGCGTCGCACCCCGGCCTGCTGCGCCCCGTCCTCAAGCAGGACGGCCTGGCCGAGGCGCTGGAACTGCATCCGGGCGCGCACATCAAGCTCCGGCTCAAAGCGCACGAAGCGTCGCTAAGTTTTTCGGAAAGTGTCAAACACCCCGATGTGCCTGCGCTCGTCAGCAGTGTGCAGCTCATGAAGCTGCTCATCCAAGGGCTTTATGAGCAAGGGGTCATTTATGAAAAACCATAACCTGATTACCATAGAAAATAACGCCGCGCGGCGCCTCCGCTCCCCCGGTTCACCGTAACGAACCGTAGTGACCTTATTCGCTCATTTCCCGGATATTTCCCGTTCTAACGGACACAGCTGCCGCTATTCGGCTCCACGGGGCAAGTTGTTCGTAAATTTACTGGAAATAAGGGCTCCTGAGTCCGTTACAATTTCAAACCCTGCGTTTTGCCCCGAATAAGGTCTCTGGTGTCCGTTAGCGAAGCGAGAAATATCCGCTTTTGCCATGCGGCGGCCGGCGAGCAGGCGTCCAGGACATAAAAAAAGCGGCCTCACCGGGTCACCCCGGAAGGCCGTTTTTTTACGGGCATAAATATTCATTAAGGAGCTTATTCGTCGCGTTCGCCAGGGGATGTCTGTAGCAGCTTGTTCATCGTATTCGCTAGATCCCATCGATTAAAGCAGCTTATTCCCATGCCCCTTCTCATTCGAAAAGTTCCAAATAGATTGGCGGATAACTGGCTTACAGCTTCACTCTTTGCAACCGCAGCGCGTTCAGCACCACGGATACCGAGCTGAGGGCCATCGCCGCGCCGGCGAGCCAAGGGGCAAGGAAGCCCACGGCCGCCACCGGGATGCCGATCGTGTTGTAAGCGAGCGCCCAGAACAGGTTCTGCTTGATGTTGCCCATCGTGCGCTTGCTCATCGCGATCGCGTCCGGCACGCCCTCAAGGTCGCCGCGCATCAGCGTCACGTCGGCGGCCTCCATCGCCACATCGGTGCCCGTACCGATGGCGATGCCGACGTCGGCCACAGCCAGTGCCGGGGCGTCGTTGATGCCGTCGCCGACCATCGCCACCTTCAGGCCGCGCTCCTGCAGCTTTTTGACTTCGGCGGCTTTGCCTTCCGGCAGCACCTCGGCGAGCACCTCGTCGATGCCGACCTCGGCGGCGATCGCCTTCGCCGTGCGCTCGTTGTCGCCGGTGATCATGACCACGTGAAGCCCCATCGCCTTCAGCCGCGCCACCGCGGCTTTGGACGTGTCCTTCACGGTGTCGCTCACGGCGACCATGCCGGCGTAGACGCCGTCCACGCTGGCGAGCAGCACGGTGTTGCCGGCGGCTTCCAGCGCCGTCATCTCCGGCAGCGCGGCGGAGACGTCGACGCCTTCCCGCGCCATCAGACGGCGCGTGCCGGCGAGCACCCGGCGCCCTTCTACGGCCGCCGCAATACCATGCCCCGGCACCGCCTCAAAGGCGGTCGCCTCGGGCAGATCCAGGCCGCGCGCCCGCGCCCCGGCAACGACCGCATCCGCGAGCGGATGCTCGGAGCCGCGCTCGGCGGCGCCCACGAGCCGGAGCAGTTCCGCTTCGTCCCAGCCCCCGGCCGGGACGACTTGCCGCAGCTCCGGCTGCCCCCGCGTGATCGTGCCGGTCTTATCCAGCACGATTGCGTCGAGCCCTTGGGCGGTCTCGAGATGCTCGCCGCCCTTGAACAGGATGCCGTACTCCGCGGCCCGCCCGGAGCCGGCCATAATCGACGTCGGCGTCGCTAGCCCTAGCGCGCAAGGACAGGCTATCACGAGCACGGCGATCGCTTTTTCCAGCGCTTCCGCAAAGCTGCCCGGCGCCACCAGGAAAAACCACACCAAAAACGTCACCACAGCGATCCCGACAACGATCGGCACGAAAATCCCGGAGATCACGTCCGCCACCCGCTGGATCGGCGCCTTCGACCCTTGCGCCTCTTCGACGACGCGGATGATCTGCGCCAGCGCCGTTTCCCTGCCGACCTTGGTGGCCTGAACGCGCAGCACGCCGTGTTTGTTCACGGTCGCCCCGATGACCGGATTGCCTGCTTTTTTCTCGACCGGAATGCTCTCCCCCGTCAGCATCGATTCATCTACCGCGGACGAGCCGCCGGCCACGATACCGTCTACCGGTATCTTTTCGCCCGGCTTGACGATCAGCAGGTCGCCCGGAACAACGGATTCAATCGGCACGACCGTCTCCACGCCGTCTTTGACGACAAGCGCCGTCTTGGCCTGCAGCCCCATCAGCGTTTTGATCGCCTGCGAGGAACGGCCTTTGGCCAGCGCTTCGAACCATTTGCCGAGCAGGATCAGCGTGATCAGGATCGAACTCGTCTCATAATACAGCTGGGGGGTATGCCCATGCGGCATACTCAGGGCGTCCAGGCTCAAATATAGACTGTAAAAATACGCCGCCGACGTGCCGAGCGCGACCAGCACATCCATATTGGCGCTGCGGCTGCGCAGCGCTTTGTAGGCGCCGACGTAAAAGCCTCGCCCGATGATGAACTGCACCGGCGTCGCCAGCGCCAGCTGGAACCAGGGGTTCATGAACAGCTCCGGCGTCCAGATCCACGAGGTGAAGGAGAAATGCCCGGCCATCGCCCACAGCAGCGGAAATGCCAGCACTGCCGACACGATCAGCTTGTTTCTCTGCTTGCGGATCTCCCGGGTCCGGATGTCCTCCGACTCCTGCTCCGAAGGCTTGGGAATGGCTCCGTATCCGAGCTTGCTAACTTTATCGATGATTTGCTCCAGCGATACTTGCCCCGGCTCATACGTCACCTGGGCCGTCTCCAGCGCCAGGTTCACGTTCGCCTGCTCCACGCCGGGAAGCCGGTTTAACCCTTTTTCGATCCGGGCCGCGCAGGCGGCGCAGGTCATGCCGGTAATTTGCAGCATCGCTTGATCGTTGGGGGCCGACAGTGCTTTTTCCATAGTGATTCCTCCATATTTGTTTGCGTTTCGCTTCAATGTACCCCCACGGGGTATATTTCAAACAAAAAAATCCCCGCTTATTCCGGGCCTGATCAAGCGGTTATCCGTATCAGACTCGAAGCGGTTTGACTCAACTTAGGTTTTTGCATTAAACCACGTCATATCCTTGTTCTTCGATCGCTTCTTTAATCTGGTCCACCGTCACTTTGCTTTCGTCGAAAGCAACCTCTACTTTTTTGCCCGCCAAATCGACCTTGCCAGTGGCGCCCAATCCCGCAACGGCTCCTTCTACCGACTTAACGCAATGATTGCACGACATGCCTTCCACGTTCAACGTAATATTTTGCATGATTCCTGCCTCCTAAATTTTTGATATTTTACTTCATTAACTTATTGACCGTCACCAGCAGCTCATCCACCACTTCCGTCTCGCCGGCTTGAATCCGTTCGATGACGCAGCTTCTCATATGTCCCTCGAGCAACAGCCGGCCGACGCTGTTGAGCGCGGACTGGACGGCGGCAATCTGATTCAGAACATCGTCACAGTAAGTATCTCTTTCGATCAGCCCTTTGATTCCGCGAATTTGTCCTTCGATCCGGTTCAATCGGCTGGTCAGGTTGCTTTTCAAGGCTTCGGAATGGTGGCTTCGCCGAACCGTTTTGCCCTCGGTTTTGCCCTCAGCTTTGCCCTCGTTCTGCACTCCGTGGTCTTCACAATGGTGTGTATGTTCCTGAACATTGTCCGCCATACGTCTTCTCCTTTCAAACCAGCATAACTTGTTGTGGTAAACTCATTATAATATACCCCCACGGGGTATGTAAAGAGGCAGATGCAATTTTTCTCAGCTTGCCCTGTAGCGCTTGATTTCACGCTTATTCCCTTGTTTGTTCCATAATTCAAGCCCTGTATCCGATAAAAAAGTTGGCGTTCAACAGAGGGATGCTTCGAGCGAAGATTTACAAGTGGTTGGAGCTTTACAAGTGGTCGAAGTTTTACGATCAGTCGAAGTTTAACGTTTGGTCGGAGCTTTACGATCAGTCGAAGCTTTACGAAATGCAAAAGTGCAGGCGAATTTCGTCGAAACTCCTCGAAACAGGTGGGTCAAATGCAAAAGTGCAGTTCAAACTCAGCCATTCAACCATATTTTACCATATTCACTCTACTCAACTGCACTTTTGCATTCCATACGTCTCGGGAGCAAGAAAATTGCGATATGAGATGCACTTTTGCATTTGATCCTTGCAAAACACTCCTTATTACTGCAAAGACTGCTTATCACCACAAAAACTACTTATCATCACAGAGGTTACATATCACCTCAAAGGCTTCTTATCATCGCAAAATCCTCTTCCTATCACCACAAGGCGCTTCTAAATCATCGGCCAAGCAACTAATGCCCCAGCTTCTTCAAGCCCCACATTCCCGTACTACACCTACTTTCCCTGCTATAACAAGCAAAAAACCCGCCGCCACCTTGTAAGGTGACAACGGGTTTTCCTGTACACAATTCCTGCACACAATTCCTGCACACAATTCCTGCACACAATTCCTATACTCGATTCCTGAACACAATGTTATTGATAACCCCAAATCATCGCGAACAAGGTGCCGAAAACGGTGACCAGGCCGACGAACAGGGCGTAACCGATGTTGGTAAACAGCGCGGCTTTTGTGCCGCCCTCGCTGATATGCATGAACAGGAACAGCTGCAGTGACATTTGGATCGCCGCGCAAATGAGCAGGATCGTGAGCCCCACCGCCATCGGCATATCCCAGAAAACTACCGACAACGCCACAACGGACAGAATCAGCGAAAATACATATCCCATGACGTGCTGAACAGGAAATAGCTTTTTCATGTCACATCATTCCTTTCAAATAAACGAAGCTGAAGATGAAGATCCAGACGACGTCGAGGAAGTGCCAATACAGCGAGAAAATAAACGATTTGTTCGCAGTATCCAGCGTAAAGCCTTCGCGTTTCACCTGAATCATCAACCCGGTGCCCCACAAGAGGCCCAGCGTCACGTGGGCGCCGTGCGTGCCGAGCAGAACGAACAAGCTGGACAGGAAGGCGCTCGTTTGCAGCGTCGCCCCTTCACCAACGTACGTCACGAACTCGGTAATTTCCACGCCGAGGAAGCCGAGGCCCAGCAGCAGCGTGATGATGAAAAAGGACATAAACGCCTTTTTCATCCCGAGCCGCATGCTGTGTACCGCCAGCCCGCAGGTGAAGCTGCTGGTCAGCAGCAGGAACGTTTCGGCGAGCACCGGCCCGATTTCGAAAATTTCTTTCCCGTCCGGGCCGCTGCCCGTACGGTTCCACAGCGTGAGGTAAACGGCAAACAACGTACAGAACAGCACGATTTCCGCGCCCAGGAACAGCCAGAAGCCGAAGATCCGGTTGCTGTTCTCTTCTGTCTGGTATTCAAGCGGCAAAGAATGATCTATTTTCATGCGTGTTCACCCCGCAATCCTGCTTCCGATTCTCTTCGCATCAAGGCTTCTTCGGTTTTTTTGATTTCCTTGACCGGAATGTGGCGTCCATGATCGCGCTCGAACGAACGCACCGCCAGCATGACGATTACGCCAAGGCCGGCAATGATCGCCGGAATCCACCAGCTGAACACCATGAAAAATCCGAAGAAGAAGAATATAATCCCCAAAATAATCGGCTGCCCGCTGTTGTTCGGCATATGAATCTCTTCGATTTTACCGTTGTACAGCGGCTTGCCGGTTTTCTTCGCTTTCCAGAACGGATCAAGATCGTCCACTTCAGGCACCACCGCAAAGTTGTACTCCGGCACCGGACTGTGCGTGCTCCATTCCAAAGTGCGCGCGTTCCAAGGGTCGCCGGTTTTGTCTCTTTCAGCGTACCGGAAGCTCCAGTAAATGTTGTAGACCAGCACGATGAAGCCAATCGCCAAACCGACGGCGCCGATCGAGGCGATCAAGTTCAGCGGACCGAAGCCGGTGCTTTCCGAATACGTGTACATCCGCCGCGTCATGCCTTTGAGTCCCAGGAAGAACAGCGGCATAAACGTGACGTTGAAGCTGATCGCGATGATCCAGAAGGCCAGCTTGCCTTGGCGTTCGTTCAGCCGGAACCCGAACAGCTTCGGGAACCAGTAGTAGAAGCCCGCGATCACGGCGAACACGGTGCCCGGAATCAGCACGTAGTGGAAGTGGGCCACCAGGAACATCGTGTTGTGGTATTGATAGTCGGCGCTCGCCATCGCCAGCATGACGCCGGTGACGCCGCCGATCGTAAAGATCGGGATAAAGGCGAGCGAATACAGCATCGGCGTCGTAAATTCGATCCGCCCTTTGCGGAGCGTAAACAGCCAGTTAAAGATTTTAACCCCGGTCGGCACCGCGATTGCCATCGTCGTAATCGAGAACACGCCGTTGACCATCACGCCATGGCCCATCGTATAGAAGTGGTGCGCCCATACGATAAACGACAGCAGCGAAATGACGACCATACTGAATACCATGGATTTGTAGCCGTACAGGTTTTTGCGCGAAAACGTCGCAATGATTTCACTATAAATCCCGAATGCGGGCAAAATAACGATATATACCTCCGGATGGCCCCAGACCCAGAACAGGTTGGCCCAGAGCATATCCATCCCGCCGTTGGCCATCGTAAAGAACTGTGAGCCGAACAGCCGGTCGAACATCATGAGCGCCAGTGCCACAGTAAGCACCGGGAATGCGAACATAATGATGACGCAGGTAACCAGCACTGACCAGGTAAACATCGGCATTTTCATCAGCGTCATGCCCGGGGCGCGCATTTTCAAAATCGTAGCGACAAAGTTGACCCCGGTCATTAACGTACCGATACCGGCGATCTGCAAGGCGATCGAGTAATAGTTATTCCCTACCGTCGGGCTGAACTCGATGCTGGCCAGCGGGAAATACGCCGTCCAGCCGGCATCCGGGGAGCCCCCGATGACGAAGGAGATGTTAAACAGCATCGCCCCGGCAAAAAACAGCCAGAAGCTGACCGCGTTCAGCCGCGGGAACGCGACGTCGCGGGCGCCGATTTGCAGCGGCACCACGACGTTCATGAGCCCGATGACAAACGGCATCGCCATAAACAGGATCATGATAACCCCGTGCGTCGTAAAAATCTCGTTATAGTGCTGCGCATCCAGCAGCCCGTTTTCCGGGACGGCCAGCTGGGCGCGCATCAGGAGCGCATCCACGCCGCCGCGGAACAGCATCAGCAGAGCGCAGATAATATACATGATCCCGATACGCTTGTGGTCGACGGTCGTCAACCATTCGCGCCACAGGTAGCCCCACTTTTTAAAATAGGTTAATCCGATGAGAATCGCCAGCGACGCAACAACGATGCTGACCATGGCGCCGTAAATCATCGGTTCCCCAGTGACGAAAAATTCGTCCCATTTCATGTTAAGCTACTCCCTTCCCGTTGATTAGTTATGCGTCGAATGATCCATCGTAGAGTCGTTCATGTCCGACATATCCATGCCGGGCATATCCATCCCGGAATGATCCATTTCGGAGCGGTCCATTTCTTCGGAACCCGTCGTACCTTCCTCCGAGCCGCCGTGATGATGCCCGGCGTTTTCGCCCTCCGGAGCCGGTTTGAACGACAGATGCGTGGACGAATACGATTTGCGGCCGACAAATTCCGTGTTCAGCAAGGAATCAAATTCCTGTTCCGTCAGCGCAGGGGCCGTCGTTTTTACATCCTTCACCCATTTGTCGAAATCGGACGGAGACATTGCCAATGCTTCGAATTCCATATGGGCAAAGCCTTCGCCGGAGAAGTTGGAGTTTTTGCCCATGTAGGAGCCCTCATGCTCGGCAACGAGGTTAAGCTTGTTGACCATGTCGCTCATCGCGTATTTCTGGCCGCCCAGCTGCGGAATCCAGAAGCTAGTGATCGGCCCGTAAGAATACAGGCGGAACTCTACCGGCCGGTTCGTCGGGATATTTACGTAGTTTACCGTTTCAATACCTTCCTCCGGATAACTGAAATGCCATTTCCAGTTGGAGGACGCCGCATAGATCACCAGCGGTTTCTGGTCCTCGTAGCCTGCCGGCACCTTTTCCACGGCGGCCGTACTGCGGACCGTCACGACCGACAACACCGCAACGATGATGATCGGGATGGTGATCCAGGTGATTTCCAGCCATTTGCTGCCTTCCTCATGCGGCGGCTCATAATCCGCAGGCAATTTGGAAGCACGGTATTTCGACAGCATGTAGATGTACAGAACATAAACAACAAGCAAAATAAACGCCATCGTAATAATAGAGAAAATAATGACGTCAGATTGGGTCTTGGCCACCGGCCCTTTCGGATTCAAAACCGTTAACGAATCGCATCCGGACAGCAGCGCAAGAAGGGCTGAAAATACTACGAGCAGCAACCCTTTCCTTTTCATAGGACACCGATACCCCTTTCTTCATTGTGAACCTTCGTTATGAACGTTTTGAACGTTGTGAACGCCATCACGAACAAACCGTGACAGCTATCGTCTTTCAGCTAATTTAATGTTAGGGAAGGGAACAGCGAATAACAATTCATAGAGATAGTCATTTATGTAAAATATTTCTATTTTTGAGTGTGATAATAGTCCTTTACACCTCTAGCAATCCCAATTAAAGCTCGTTTTCGGCGAAATTCCGGCAAAAAACGCGATTTTGATAAATGTTCACAATGGGGGCTTGTTCTCGAATAGTTCGCAGAATTGTCATAATAGTTTTGATTATTCGTGATTTTATTCACATTATTCTCTCTTTTGTCCTCTTTGCTAACGCCGCAAAAAAAGGCCGCCCTCAGGATCTTTCAAGATCCGCAAGGACAGCCTGTTCTTATTTTTCGCACTTTTTTTGTTTAACGCACTACAGCAATTCTTTGCGAAGCTGCTCCGGCGATTTCGGCGACAGCAGACCGAACGGGATATCGAATACGGTTTTCGCTCCCGACTCCCCGGCTTGCGACAGCTTGTACACCGCGCGGGCATATGCTACGAGCACGCTGGCCGTAAACTCCGGGTTGCTGTCCAGCTTCAGACCGAACTCAATCAGCTGCGTGCTGTCCTTGCCCGTCCGTCCGCTTCTCAGCACCATACCTCCATGCGGCATCGTGGAATGGTTTGCTTTAAGCTCTTCTTCGCTGATGAAATGAACGGTAGTGTCATAATCCGAAAAATAGTTCGGCATCGTTTTGATCTCATGCTCGATTTTGGCCAGGTCGGCCCCTGCTTCGGCAACGACATAGCATTCGCGCAAATGCTTCTCGCGCGTGGTCAGTTCCGGATTCTCGCCTTTCCGGACACGTTCGACCGCCGCTTCTACCGGAATCGTGTATTGCTTGCCATCTTTGACGCCCGCAACGCGGCGGATCGCATCGGAGTGGCCTTGGCTAACCCCTTTGCCCCAGAACGTGTACTCTTTGCCTTCCGGCAGCACGGCTTCGGCAAGCAGCCGGTTCAAGGAGAACAAACCCGGATCCCATCCCGTGGAAATCACGCTGACCGTTCCGGCCTTCGTCGCCGCTGCGTTGACCTTTTCGAAATATTCAGGGATTTTGGCATGCGTGTCAAAGCTGTCGACCGTATTGAACAAGGCCGCCAGTTCCGGTCCTTGCTCCGGCAAATCCGTGGCCGAACCGCCGCAAAGAATGAGCACGTCAATGTCGCCTTTATATTTTTCGATTTCGGAAATGTGCACGACGCCGCCGGCCGCCGCCACCTCATCCGGTTTTCTTCTTGAAAAAATAGCCTGCAGCTGGAAATCGGGATTCTGCTTTAGCGCCAGTTCCACACCCCGTCCCAAATTTCCGTATCCTACGATACCCGCTTTGATCTTCGTTGCCACTTGCCTTCCTCCTCCAAATGTAGACTCTTACCCATTGTAGCTTACCCTTGGCCTATTTTAAATAGTTAACACGTAAAGTTAGCATGAATAAGGACATTAAGTGTCTTTATTTCGGCGATCCCGTCCATTTGAGAGAAATAGAGGCATTTTATGTCGCTATTTTCTTAAGACCGCAAGGAATGCCCGCATTATGGACCATGTATAGGAAAATAAGTACATAAAATGCCGCTAATGAGGATAAACATGCTAGGTTTCGGATAATAAGTACATAAAGTGCCGCTATTTTGCAGGGAGACGGTTGGCCGTTCCAATTAGCAGGCAGTCAGGCTGGTAAACGCTGATTTGGAGGTTGACCCATCGTTTAGACTGGAGAACAGGCCCGCTCGAACCTTCACACAATCGACAAAAAATCAGGTCATGGTTAGTCCCATATAGCCCGTTATAGTCATATTCAAGTTTTGACAACTATTGTAAAATAGTATTTATTGTGAAATTTATCATTGACTTTTTTGATAAAGGCGGGAGGGATGAAGTTGAAATCACGATGGTGCAAATGGGCCTTGCTTATGGGGTTGGCGTGTTTCGTTGCGCTGGTCATCCGCCCTTCCGCCGTGCTGGCCCATGCCTACGTCGTTTCCTCGGTGCCTGCGGCGGATGAGACGCTGGACGAGGCGCCAAGCTCCGTCCGGATCGAGTTCAACGAGCCGATCGAAGCAAGCTTTTACGAGCTGGACGTGATCGGGCCGTCCGGCATTAGCGAGGCAGCGGGCGAGCCTGTGTTCGATCGGGAGCAGCCGACCCGGCTAAGCGTTGAGCTGAAGCCGGATCTGCCTGAGGGAGTGTACGCGGCCAAATGGAGAGTCGTTTCCGGCGACGGACACCCCGTCTCCGGGACGATTTCTTTTCAAATCGGGCAAGGGGCTGCAAACAGCGTACCCCAGCACAGCGCAGCCGATCAGCGCAGCTTTCCCGGCTGGAGCCTGCTGGCGGTCCGTTGGCTGTTTTACGGCGGCATGGCCTTGTATTTGGGCACTCTTGCGTTCCATTTATGGCTGCCGCCAGCCGGAAAACGAACAAGTGTGGTGCCGGAACGGCTAAAACGGCGCAGTCGTATGGCACTGCTGCTCGGATACGCCGCGGCCGCGGCCGGCGTTCTGCTCAGCCTGCCGCAGCAAACCGCCAGCGATGCCGGTGGCGGCTGGAGCAATGCGTTCGATCCCGACAGACTGCGGGAGACGCTGACTTACACGAGCTTTGGCGAGATCTGGGAGTACCAGGCCGTGCTGCTCGCCGTATTGCTTGCGGCAACCATACTCCTCCTGCGCGCCTTCAGCAACAAGACCTGCCCGGGCAGGCTGCTCCTTGCCCTCGCTTTCGCGGCCGGCCTTGGCCTGCTGCTCGCCAAAGCTTTTATCGGCCATGCGGCCACGGCCTCGGTGAAGTCCGCCGCCGTCACGGCGGACTTTCTGCACTTGGCCGCCGGGCTGATCTGGCTCGGCGGCGTGGGCGCGCTGGCGTTTTTGCTGCCGGCCGCTGCCGCCCGGCCGAAGCCGCTGCCGGCGGAGTCCCTCGCCGGAACGGCACGCGAACCTGCTCCGGCGCAGGCTCTCGCCGGAACGACACGCACACCTGCGACGACGGAGCCCCTAACCGGAACGGCACACGCACCTGCGACGACGGAGCCCCTCGCCGGGTCAGCACGCACGCCTGCTCTGGCGGAGCCCCTCGCCCGGAAAGCACGCACGCCTGCTCTGGCGGAACCCCTCGCCGGAACGGCACACGCACCTGCTCCGGCGGAGGCTCCGGCGGCGGACCCGGGCGCGGCAACCGGCGGCTTGTCCGGCAAGTCGGACGCCCCGCCCTCGGCTACCGCCGCGGATTCGCCGCAACAACCGCTTTATTGGCGCGCGGTCCGGCGCTTCTCCATACTGGCCGCCGGCTGCGTCGCCGTCCTGATAGCTACCGGCGTATACGGAAGCCTGCTTCATGTGCCTACCTGGTACGCGCTTTTTCATACGGACTACGGCAAGGTGCTGCTGGCGAAAATACTGCTGACTCTGGTTTGCCTGGCGCTGGGGCTATCGGCCTTTCTGCGCGGACGCAAGCCCTCCCGGCCGCTTGGAGCCGGGGTTTGGACGGAATTCGCCCTCGGCTTGGCCGTTCTCGTGCTGGCGGCGCTGCTGGCCAATCTGCCGACCGCCGCGGCCACCCCCGGACCGGCCAAGCTGACGAACCAGCTCCCGGACGGGTCGCGCGTGACGATCAACATTACGCCCAATCTTGTGGGGGTCAATACGTTCCGTACTGAAATCGTCGGGTCTGACGGCCAGCCCCGCCGGGATATCGAACAAGTTACGCTGACGTTGACCTCCAAAGAAATGGATATGGGCGCCGTGGAAATCGGTTTTCCCGGCCAGCAGTTTGGCAGCGATCCGCCCGAAGCCAAAGCTGACGGAATCATCACGATGGGCGGCCGTTGGAATGTTCACGTCCATATCCTGCTGAAATCGCTGGACGCCCTGGATTACGATATGGAGCTGCGGGTCGGCAGTAAATAATTCACTAAATCATTAATGCAATGAACAAAAGGAGAGGATCCACATGTTTAGAGCCATTCCATTACGTATACACCGTTTATGGTTCGCTGTCGCTTCAGCGGCCGCGGCCACCCTGCTTTTCGCCGGCGTCGCCAGCGCGCATGTGACCGTCAGTCCCGGAGCATCCGCCCCCGGGGCCTGGCAAACGTACACCATCAAGGTCCCCGTCGAAAAGGACATCCCCACGGTCAAGGTTGCGCTAAAAATACCGGACGGCGTTGAGTTCAAGCAATACCGGCCAATTCCGGATTGGGGCGTCGAACTGACCAAAAACGATGCCGGCGCCGTGACGGCGGTCACCTGGTCCGCCGAGGACGGCGGAATCGGGCCCGGTGAATTCCAGCAATTCGACTTCGTGGCCAAAAACCCCGACAAGGCGGCCGAAGTGGCTTGGGACGCCTTCCAGTATTACAGCGACGGCAGCGTGGTGGAATGGACCGGCGGCGAAGGCGCCGATTATCCGCATTCGCTGACGGTAATCAGCGCGGAAGCTGGAGGCGCGGCGAACGCCGATGCCGGGCACGGCCACGACAGCAACGCGGGCAGCGCGAGCGGCGCGCCTGAAGGCGCAGGCACTGGGGCAAGCGGCGGCACAAACGGCGCGGGCACAGGGGCGAGCGGCGACGGTGCAAACGGTGCCGGGAACGCGAACGCCGGTAATGTGAATTCCGGGAACGCTGGCGCCCAAAGCGGCAGCACCAACGCGGACGCAGCCGCAGCCAACTCCGCCGCGGCGCAAAACTCCGGCACGTCCGGGCTTGAAACGGTAACTCTGGTGGTCTCCATCGCCGCCCTGCTCGTATCGCTGGCCGCATTGTGGCTCACCCTCCGCTCTAAGCGGAAACCAGTTTGACCGTTGACGCTGCGCCATGAACCTCTGCTGCTTCACGGCCGGATAATCATAGTTGTATTCTCATGAAGCATTTACTATAATTTTGTATTAACAATATGGAGAGGAGGCGAAAAGCGATGAGAACGGTAGTTGCACCTGCTTATACGGAATTATCTGTAAAAAAATCCGGCAAATCGGGCTTTAACGGGACCCGTCTGTCCATTTTCCAGCAGCGTTTTTACGTCCAACCTTATACTAAGCCCGGGCCGGGATCGCTTTTCGCCACCTTGCTGTAAATCCGAATAAACGCGGAAGCAAAACCAGGCGCCGGCTTACGGCGCCTTTTTGTATGCATATTAACATATTGGAGTGAGAGACCTGAGCAAAAAAGCAGTGGATTTTGCCTCCTAAAAATAGAAATCCATTATTTTTAGGAGGCATATCATCATGAAACCAAATATGAAGTCCAAAGCAGCATCAACGCTTTTATTAGCGATATTCGCACTCTCTGTTCTTGTGGCCGCGATCACCGTGGATATGATTAATCCGGTGCTCTCTCTGATCAGCAAACAGCTGGAGGTGTCGGAGGCTCAAGTAAGTTGGGTAGTCAGCGGCGCAGCGCTAATACTGGCGATCGGAGTGCCATTTTACGGGCGAATGTCGGATTACTTCGAGCTCAAGAAGCTGTTTGCTTTCGCCGTATCGGTCCTGTCGTTGGGAAGTCTGCTTTGCGCTCTAGCCCCGAACCTGCCCCTTCTCGTTTTGGGGCGGATGGTTCAAGGCGCCGGGATGTCGGCTATCCCGGTTCTGTCCGCCATTACCATTTCAAAAGTGTTTTCACCGGCAAAACGAGGGGCGGCGCTTGGCGTCATAGCCGGATCCATTGGGGTCGGCACCGCGGGAGGCCCGATTTTCGGCGGCGTCGTCGGTCAATGGCTAGGCTGGCAGTCGTTGTTCTGGTTTACGTTTCTGCTATCCGCAATGATCGTGGTCGGTACGCTCCGCGTATTCCCGGCGACCCAACCGGAGACGGAAGCCGCACCGCGGCGAAATTTTGACCTGATCGGAGGAATATGGCTTGGACTTTCGGCCGGATTGCTTCTTTTTGGCGTCACCCGAGGTGAAGCTGCCGGTTTTGCTTCGTTTTCTTCCTTCGGCAGCCTGGGGGGATCGCTTCTGGCTTTAGCGGGATTTATCCGGCGCATTGCCACTGCAGAGCATCCATTTGTACCGCCGGCCTTGTTTAAAAACAGGTTTTATGTCAGCGCGGTAATTGTGATTTTCTTTGCGATGTTCGCTTATTTTGCCGTACTGGTTTTCGTTCCGCTGTTGGTTGTGGAGGTAAACGGACTTTCTCCCGGACAAGCGGGGATGATCCTATTGCCTGGAGGCGCGGCCGTGGCGGTTCTATCGCCGTTAGCGGGCCGTCTTTCTGCTCGCTGGGGCAACAAACGTGTGATTATTTCCGGGGTGGCGGTGATGGGGATTTCAACCTTTTACTTGTCCGCCTTTGCCGCAGGTGCTTCTCCCGTTTGGGTTTGTCTCGGCGTTATGGGCGTGGGAATCGCCTTTGCGCTTACGAATTCCCCCGCCAATGACGCGGTCGTATCCGCGCTGGCCAAAGAACAGGCCGGTGTGGGCATGGGCATATTCCAGGGGGCTATATACCTTGGGGCAGGTGTGGGAGCCGGCATGATCGGGGCTTTTATTTCCGCCCGCCGGGAAGCCGTGAATGCTCTGAATCCCCTGTACCTGCTGGACGCCGTCTCTTATTCGGACGCCTTTTTGGCGGCGACCGCCAGCCTGTTTATTGCCTGGATAGCCGCCCTCGGTTTGCATAACGGTAAATAAAGCAAAAACAGCGGTATTCCAAGACCTCATGCGTGAGGCTTGGATGCCGCTGTTTTTTAGTGGCAATGAGCGATAATCCGGCAAACCACCGCGTTACTTCACGCCAAGCGGCCTCTTGTCCACCGGCCCGCCTCCGGCGGATTTTCGTTCCGGCGCCACGCCCAGCAGACAGAGCAACGCAAGCAGCATTCCCAGCGAAGCGCTGACGAACAGCGCCGGGTAACCAAACGCGTCGATCAGCCAGCCGAGCAGCGGCGGCGAGGTGATGGCGGCCAGCGATGATACGAAATAATAAATCCCCGTGCGGGTGCCGATGCTCTCCTCCGAGCCGGTCGCCACCACCCACGGATACGAGTTGATGTTAATGCACGCCCAAAAAATCCCCCCGACGATCAGCAGTACCCGCAGCCAAAGCACGGACTCCACGAAAACGACCGCGCCGAAAACGACGAACAGCCCGGCCACCCCCAGCGAAATGATCGGCTTCTTACCGAACCTGGCGCCCAGCCAGCCGCTCGGCAGCGCAAACGCCAGGAACGCCAGCGAGAAAAACGTAAGCGAAAACGACGCTTCGCTGTCGCTCATGCCGAGCTGCTTGGTGCCGTACAGCGTAAACAGCGCTTCCACGCCTTGATACGCCACAAACCAGAAAAAAATCGCCGCCAGGATCAGGACGGTCGTTTTGTCCAGTTGGTCCTTGATCCGCACCGGGCGTTTTGGCTCGGCGGATACGGCGGATGAGGCAGATGCGACAGATGCGGCAGATGCGGCAGATTCGGCCCCACCCCCGGCTCCTGAAGAAGCATAAACCGCCGGCTCCCGGATCACCGCCTTCAGCACCACCATGCAGACGAGCATCACGATCCCGGCAAACAAAAAGGGCACGTAAGAGCCGATCCCGTACAGCTTGGAGCCGAGGCCAAAAGCGAGCACCGAACCGATTCCGCCCATCAAGTTGATGATCCCGTTCGCTTTCGTCCGCAGATGCTCCGGGGTAATGTCCGGCATCAAAGCGACCGTCGGGGCCCGAAACAGGCTCATCGACAGGTTCATCAGCACCATAAACAAAACGAGCGTAACAAAGCCGGTATGCAGCGGTATCAAAGCCGCAAATACGGCGCCGAGCGGCATGCCGATCAACAGATAAGGCATTCTGCGCCCGAACCTGGTAATCGTTTTGTCGCTGCGGTGTCCAATCCATGGCTGCAGCACGATGGCGAAATAGTTGTCGATCGTCATCATGAACCCGATCAAAGCGGCGCTTTTCGCATAATCGTCCAAAAACAGCGGCACAAATGCGTTATACAGCGCCCAGGTCAAGCTGATGCTGAAAAAGCCCAGTCCCAGCAGCCATGTTTTTTTCATCCGCTCACACTCCTAGTTTGGCCAGCAGTTCGGCCAGGACATCGGGATAGTCCGTAATGATGCCCGCCACCCCGGCCTGAATCAGCGCGCGCATCACTTTGGGATCGTTCACCGTAAACGGGTGATAAGCGACCCCGGCCTCTTTGGCCGCCGCAACCAGCTCCGGCGTGAGCGCATACTGGTACGCGTGCAGCGCGTCCGCCCCGATCCGCTTCGCGTAATCCCAAGGCTCGTACAACCCTTCCATATACAAAATGCCGGTGCGGATGTCCGGAGCGATTTTTTTGCACTCGACCAAAGAATAATGATTAAAGCTGGAAATGATCGTCCGCTCGGCCAGGCCAAAACGCCGCACGGCGTCGATGACTTTTTGTTCGATGCCGGGATACAGCACAACGCCTGTTTTCAATTCCAGATTGATGATTGTATCCGTACCGTGCACCAGTTCCAGCAGCTCCTCCAGCGTCGGGATGCTTTCCCCCGCGTAGTTCTTGTGGAACCAGGAGCCCACCTCGCATTGCCTCGCTTCCTCCAGCGTGATGTCCTTGATCCACTCCGGCGTCCCCGCCGTCCGCTGCAGCGATTCGTCGTGAATGAGCACAAGCTTCCCGTCCCGGGTCATTTGCACATCCGTCTCGATTCCGGTAGCCCCCAGTTCAAGCGCCCGGGCAAAAGACGCCATCGTGTTCTCCGGGCAATGCCCCGCCGCCCCGCGGTGCGCAAAGTTGATGATCTCGGCCAATGGTGATTCCTCCTTGGGATGTTTACTTAAAATTATTATAATCCATCCTCCCAATATAATCCTGCAATGTTAGACCCATATTAAAATGGGCGCCCCCCCTGGCGATCCGATTGGAAATATCCAACTAAAGTTGAAAATTTGGCATAGATGCGCGGCCTGATTGGATATATCCAATAGAATGGAGATTCAATGGCAACTGCAGCGGTTTGATTGGATATTTCCAATAGATGCGGCTCAGCAGGATACAAAATGGGCAGCTTGAGCGAAATCTATTGGATTTTTCCAATGAGAGTGCCAAATTGCGTTTGATATCCGGCGATCTATTGGATTTTTCCAATAGCGATGCGAAACAAAGGGTACCGGCGCCAACACTAGCGACAAAAAAACCGGAGAACCCGCACCGCCTTCCAATCAGGCAGCCGTTCTCCGGTTTGCGCCCCAAGGTATGCTCCTTGCCCGCCCTCTCCTATTCCACCTTCACCCTTGCCCGCAATTCGGCGTTCAGCGCCTCGGCGTCACGGAGCGCCCGCTGATCGTTCAGTATGTCTCCCGGCTTGCTGCCTTGGCCGATGATGTATCCCGCAAACGGCATGCCGACGAAGTCGAACGTATACTGCAGCTGTTGGATGACCGGCAGCGCCTTGATTCGCGGGTTATCCCCGCCGACCACGACGGCGTAAGCCGTTTTGCCCGCGAGGGCCGCTTTGAAATCGTAGCGCGGATCGCGCAGGCTTTGCGACCAGCGGTCGATGAAGTTTTTCAAAATGCCGGAAACGCCGTACCAATACACCGGGCTGGCAAACACAAGCACGTCGTGTTCCAGCGCTTCCCGGATCACCTCTTCATAATCATCGTCGACCGGATCGAACCCGCCCTCCGTATGCCGTTGATCGTGAATCGGTTTGATCTGTTTGGCGCGCAAAACGATATTCGTATAGGGAATCCCCTCTAATACCTTGTTCGTTAATTGCTCCGTATTGCCCCCACTCCTGGTGCTGCCCTGCAAAACAGCGATGCGCATGCCCACACTTCCTTTCCCTATCTACTTTTCAGCCTATCCGCTCATTTTCCGAATAAACGCCCACCCTATTTTTATACGATGTTTTACATCTTTATGACATTGAGTTGCAATTGCTGGCGCTTTTTCACGAATTCTGAATGAAGGATGTCCGCCCCGTTCCGCAATATAATCCCCGACCTTGCGCCGAGGAGCCAACCCGACCAAGGTCCAGTTCACAAACCGTCTCAGGCCCGTTATGTCCGGCCGCAAATCCCGCTAGAATAAAAGCATGAACAGCGGAAGCAACACGAACCGCCAACCCGATTTTAAAATTAATGTTCAAAAAGCCGGCTTGCAGCCTTACTGCTTTCGTGATCCAAAGCCGACTTTTTGAATCCCCTCAAATAAAAGAAAGCGAGTGGTTATTTATGAGAAAACTTTACCGTTCCTCCACGGACAGACAAATTAGCGGCTTGTGCGGCGGCATCGCCCAATGGCTGGGGGTCGACGCAACGGTCGTGCGGCTCGTCGCCCTGATCACGGTCTTTTTCAGCGCCGGAACCGTCGTCGCCCTGTACCTGATCGCCAGCCTAATCGTGCCGCGAGAACCGTTTGCCGGACTAGGATACGACGAACCGTTCACCAACTACTAAACGACAACTAATCAAAAGGAGAGATGATCATGAGCAGCATTTTTGACAGAATCGCCAACTTAGCCAAAGCATCCATACACGAAGTGTTAAACAAAATGGAAGACCCGGTGGTCATGACCGGACAGTACCTGCGCAACCTGGAAGACGACCTGAACAATATGGAAAAAATGATCAAGGAGCAGCAAATGAACGCTGCCGTGCAGGAAAGAAAAAGCGCGGACATCGCCCATTTGGCCAAGCAAAGTGAAATCCGCGCGCTGACCGCGCTGGAGAGCGGCGACGAAGCTACGGCGCAGCACGCCGCGGCGGAGAAGCTGCGCTACGAGGAGCAGGCGCAGCAATACGCCGCCGCCGCCAGCGAAGCCCGCGAGCGCGTGAAGGAACTGGAGTTTCGCCTGGAGGAAGGCAAGGCGGAATACGCCCGCCTGAAGGAGAAGCGCAACGAGTTGGCCGCACGGGCCCGCAAAGCGCAGGAGCGGAAAGCGGAGCAGCAGCCCAGCATCAGCCGCGGCATCGAAAGCGGCACAGCGGCCCGCGGCTTCGAACGCATGGAAGAGAAGATCCTGGATTGGGAAGCAAGCGGCCAGCTTTCCGGTTCCGGTTCCGGAACCTCCCCTGCCGCCGGCACGGACGCCGGCATTCCTTCCCCCGCCGTCAACGCGGAGCTGGAACGTCTCAAGCAGCAGCTATCGGCCCGGCACTCCTGAGCCGTTCATATAGAAAACCGCCCGGTGAAATCACCCGGGCGGTTTTTGCGCGTTGGACAAGCCAACTCCCGCGAAATGCAAAAAGGCATGCGAATTTCGTCGAACTCCCCCGAAAATGGTTCGCCAAATGCAAAACTGCAGTTCATTTCCGGCCAAAAGATGCTTTTATATCCCACGGCCCGAAAACAGATGCACTTTTGCATCTCAACCGCTCCAAAATGGCGTATGTCGGGAAAATCAACTGCACTTTTGCGGTTGATCCCGTATTGATCCAGTAAAGCAGCGTTACCGCCAAAGAAACAAGCGGGAGGCAAAACGCGCTGCCTTAAAAGAAAAAAACCGGCAAGGCTTGAATGCCTGCCAGTTTTTTTTCGATTCGGCGCCTGCAAGATTATTTCCCTTCTTTGCCGGACTTGAACACTTCGCCGATCGCGCCCAGACTGCCAAGCGTTTCGATCGCGTTGGACGGGATGAACACTTTGTTCGCCGGTCCTTTGGCCACTTCCTTCAAAGCGTCGAAGGACTGGTAAGCCAGCACCTCTTCCGTCAATGCGGCGTCGCGGAGCATTTCGATCCGCGCTTTTTCGGCTTCCGCAACCGCCTGAATCGCCTTCGCTTCCCCCAGCGCTTCCAGTTCCTGCGCCTGCCGCAAGCCTTCGGCTTCGCGAATGCGCGCTTCCTTGTCGCCTTCCGCCTTGAGGATCTTGCTCTGCTTGTCGCCTTCAGCGCGCAAAATCATGTCCTGCTTGGCAGCCTCGGCTTCGAGCACGATCGCCCGTTTGTTCCGCTCCGCCTTCATTTGTTTGTCCATCGCTTCCTGAATGTCGATCGGCGGCTTGATGTCGATCACTTCGACGCGCTCGATCCGCACGCCCCACTTTTCCGTCGCTTCATCCAGCGCAATGCGGATTTCCGTCGAAATTTTTTCCCGGCCGGACAACGTTTCATCGAGCTCCAACTTACCGATAATTTGCCGCATCGTGGCGGTGGTGATGTTCCGAACCCCGTATACGTAGTCGGAAATTCCGTACGTAGCTTGTTCCGGATCGACCACCTGATAGAAAATGATCGTATCGATTTCCACCTGAACGTTGTCCTTCGTAATCACGGTTTGCGGCGGCACATTCGTCTGTTGAATCCGCAAATCATGATACAGGCGAACCTGGTCGATCACCGGAATCAGGATGTTCAACCCCGGCGTCAACAGCCGGTGGAATTTACCGAGCCGTTCGACGACGCCCACCCGCTGCTGCGGCACAATTTTGATCGTTAGCGAAATAAAAACGACCACGACGACAACAATAATTACAAGAATAACCCACGGCATTAAGAAATTTCCTCCCATCGTTCTACCTCGATAATCGTACTGCTGCGCTTCAGCACCCGCACCCGCTCATCCCTGCCGATCGGCACGGCGGACTTGGCGCTCCACGTGTCTCCTCCAACCTTGACGATGCCGTATTGCCCCTCTTCAATCGGTTCCACGACGATGCCCTGTTTGCCTACCAGCTCGGTGCCGACATCTTTAAACCCTTTCGATGCGCGAAACTTTCGCGACAGCGGCTTGGTAAATATGGTCAACCCTAAAGCGACCAGACAGCCGGCCACCACCTGCAAAACATAAGCCTCGGGGGCTATCCAAGCCACAATCGCCGCCACCAGCGCCCCGATGCATAACCACAGCAAATAAAACGTCAGCGTCATCATCTCGAACACCAGCAAAGCTCCGGCGGCGATCAGCCAAATGGCCCACATTTCCATCCCCCTGTTGCACCACCTTTCCGCATTATAATTATATATACGGCGACCATACCAAAAAGTATCAAGAAATGGAATGGTTATTTAGCAATTTTGCGCATAATCGAGGAAATTTCCGGTTTTTTGGAGGAAATTGTTGCTTTTTTGTCATAATACGCCGTGCCGCTTCCTAAGTCTAATTCCCGTCAGGTGCTGTGGAGGTTCTGAGATACTGTCCGGTTAAAGATTCGCCGCAAGCCGCAATATCCCTGGGCACGCCTTCAAACAATACCCTGCCTCCCTCCGCTCCCGCGCCGGGGCCCAGGTCGATGATCCAATCGGCCTGGCAGATCACTTCCGGGTGATGTTCGATGACGATCAGCGTGTTGCCCTGGTCGGCAAGGCGATTCATCACGCGGATAAGCCGGTCGACGTCCGCCAGATGCAGCCCGGTGGTCGGTTCATCCAATACGTAAATATTGCCCCGTTCCTCCAGTTCAGCCGCCAACTTGACCCGCTGCAGTTCTCCGCCCGACAAAGTGCTGAGGGGTTGTCCCAGCGCAACGTAATCGATCCCGGTTTCCCGCAGCCTTTCCAGCGCCGGCAAGATCTCTTTTTCTTGAAAAAAAGACAGCGCCTCGGCGACGGTCATAGCCAAGATGTCGCCGATATTCCGGCCGCGCAGCAGGTAGGACAGCACTTCCTCGCTGAAGCGTCTCCCCCCGCAAGCTTCGCACACGGTCGCCACCGTATCCATAAAAGCGAAATCGGTGTAAATGGTTCCGAGCCCCTTGCAGGCCGGGCAGGCCCCTTGCGAATTAAAGCTGAAAAGCGAGGGACTGACCCGATTCGCCTTGGCGAACCGCTCCCGGATCGCATCGAATATGCCCGTAAAGGTGGCGATATTGGACCTGTTCGAAGCGCCGATCGCCCTTTGATCGACAACGATCGCTTCGGGATAAGCCTGCGCAAACGCACGGCGGATCAATGTGCTTTTGCCCGATCCGGCCACTCCGGTAACGGCGGTCATCACCCCTGCGGGGACCCGGACGCTTACCTCTTTCAAATTGTTGAGGCTCGTGCGCGGAATTTCCAGCCATCCGGCAGGCTGCCGGACCTCGCTTTTGAATGAAAGCCGGCGCTTCAGCAGCCGGGAGGTCAGCGTATCCGCCGACATCAGCCCGCCGAGTTCTCCCTCGTAGACGATCCTTCCCCCGCCCGTTCCGGCGCTCGGCCCCATTTCCACGATATGATCGGCGATCCGGATCACGTCCGGGTCATGCTCCACGATCAGCACCGTGTTGCCTTTATCCCTTAATTGCCGCAGCAGCCGGTTGATCCGGCCGACATCGCGGGGATGCAGACCGCTGCTGGGCTCATCCAAAATATAAAGCAAATCGCTCAGGCTGTTGCCGAGTTGGCGTACCAGCTTGATCCGCTGCGATTCCCCGCCCGACAGGCTGGACGTTTCCCGGTTCAAACTCAAATACCCGAGCCCGATCTCGATCATGTCGGCCAGCCGTTTGACGATCGCCTCGGTCACCGTGCGGACCAGCGGTTCGCGGACAGTACGCACAAAATCAATCAGCTCGCTGACCGGCATGTTCGCGCAGTCCGCAATGTTTTTGCCGTTGATTCGGCATGTCAGCACGTCGGGCTTAAGTCTGCCCCCGCGGCACGCCGGGCATATCCCCTCGGACGTGATCCGTTTGATCGCTTCCTTGTAAAGGGCGTTATCCCGGCCATCCTTGTCCAGGAAAGACCGTTTGATACGGGGGACGACGCCCTCGTACAGCGAAGTCGGCGGCCACTCTTTCGTCGGATTCGCCGGTTTGAACCCCGTTTTGTACAGCAGCGTATCCATTTCTTCCTCGGTGTAATCCTTCAGCTTTTTGTCGTTGTCGAACAGGCCGGTGGCGGTATATCTTTTCCAGCGGAAATCGCCGGGCTGAAAGGTGGGAAACAGGATCGCTCCCTCGTTCAGCGATTTTTCCTTGTCGATCAAGCGGTCGATTAGAATCGTTTTCGCTTTGCCCAGCCCTTCGCATTCGGGGCACATCCCCTGCGGATTGTTGAAGGAAAAAACGTCGGAATAGCCGACGAAAGGCTCTCCCTGCCGGGAAAACAGCAAACGCAGCAGCGCATAGATGTCCGTGGCCGTGCCGACGGTCGATCTGGCGTTGCCGCCGAGCCGCTTCTGATTGATCACAATCGATACCGGCAAATTGGTGATGCTCTCCACCTCGGGCTGCCCGTAATGGGGCAGCCGGTTGCGGATGAAGCTGGAGTAAGTTTCGTTCAGCTGCCGCTGTGATTCGGCCGCGATCGTATCGAACACGAGCGCCGACTTCCCCGAACCGGACACGCCGGCAAACACCGTAATCCGTTTTTTGGGAATGGAGACACGAACGTCCCGCAAATTTTTTTCTCTGGCTCCGATAACATGAATGCAATCGTGATTGTGCATGTTTTCTTTCCTCCTCTGGATGATTCGCTTAAAATAGAATAAATTAAAACCATGACAAAAGTTGTCATGGTTTTAAAATCGGAGGGAATCGCATGTCCAAAGCAAAACTGTTGTTCGATCTGATCATGTATGTCAACGCCAAGCGCAGCTTTACCGCCCAGGAAGTCGCCGACGAATTCCGGGTTTCCGTCCGCACGGCCCACCGGTATTTGACCGACCTGAGCGAAATGGGCGTCCCGCTCTACACCGAGCCGGGCCGAACCGGAGGCTACCGCTTGCTCCGCGGCAGGATGCTGCCGCCCGTCATGTTCGACGAAGACGAAGCGTTCGCCGTTTTTTTCGCGTTTCAAACGTTGAAGTATTATCCGTCGCTGCCCTTTGACATCAACGTGAAATCCGTCTCCCGCAAACTGTACGCAAACCTGGCCGACGATATGAAGCGCAAAGTGGACCGCCTGGAGGCGGTCACCGCGATTTGGAACCATAGGCGCAGCGTCGCTTCGCCGTTTTTGAAGCAAATTATCGATGCGGCCGCAGACCGGCATGTGCTGAAAATCGGGTATGCTTCGAAGAAGGGGGACACGGAGCGAGAGGTTGAGCCGCTAGGGATTTACGCCCACGACGGCTTCTGGTACATGCCCGCCGTCGACCGGAGCACCGCCGATATCCGCCAGTTTCGGACAGATCGCCTTTTGTTTGCCGAAGTGCTGCCGGAAACGTTCGACCCGCCGGTTAGTCTGGCCGACTGGTTGGAGCAGCTCTCCGGCCAGCCTTTGAAAACGCCGGTGCGGCTATACGTCGAACTGACCCGGGAAGGCATGCGGCAGTGCCGCAGCCAGCCTTGGCTGGAACCGTATATCACGGCGGCCGCTCCGGACCACGGCTATATCGATGCCGTGATCGACGAGAGCGAAGCCGAGTTCACCGCCATGTATTTTTTCCAGTTGGGGCCCGACGCCAAAGTGCTGGAACCGCGCGACATCGTCGAGCGAATCCGCGAGCGGGCGGGGGCGCTGGTCCGTCATTACGGATAAGGACGGCTAAAAGCAGATAAGGAGGATGAAGATGGATATGGATGGATATGGATGGATATGGATGGATATGGATGGATATCGATGGATGAAGACGGTGAAGTCGGTAAGGCCGGTAATGGCGGGTAAGGCACTAGCGCTGCTTCAAATCTGACATCTGATATCTGACATGATAACATTTCCAACCACAAATCGAATTTTAACGGTTGCCACAACCGCTATTTGTGCCAAAAAGGTTGATTTCAACTTTTAACGGTTGCCATAGCACTTATTTCACTTAAAACCGGCTATTTCCACCTATATTAAGGCAAATAGCGGCGTTCACAACCGTTAGAATTTGGAAAAGGCCTTTTTTCGCAAAATAGCGGCTGCCACAACCGTTAGATTTCCGGCGGGCCCAAATTCCGACTCGATAACCTGAGCTTTTGCGGAAAATCTGGAGTTTCAGGGCTACAAGTTGTCTTGTTCGAAATTTAATGCAACGCTAGTGCAGATAAAGACAGATAAAGGTGGATAAAGGCGGATAAAGGTAGATAAAGGCCGGCTCCCTGACGGGAAAACCAGCCTCTTCGCGGTGAAGCTCGCCCTCCCGTCGGCCCTCCCGTCTACCCGGAAAAAACGGCGTTGGCGGCATACCAATGGATGATTTCGTTGCCGTACAAGTACACGAGCAAGGTACCGAAGGCCAGATAGGGGCCAAATGCCAACGTCTGACCGTGCTGCCTGCGGCCCAAGGCCTGCAGCAGCAGAATCGCCACGGCGCCGGTGACAGCCGCCGCCAATAAAGCGAGGAGCACGCCGGGGAAACCGACGGCCCAGCCGAACACGGCCAGCAGCTTGACGTCGCCCATCCCTATCCCCCGGCCGGGGGTGAGGGCAGCGACAAGCAGCAGCAGGCCGCTGCCGCCAAGCGCGCCCAGCGCATGGCTCCACAGCGGGCCGCCGCCGGCCAGCGGCACGGCGGCGAGCAGCGCGGCGCCAAAGCACAGCAAGGCGCCGTTGGGGATGATTCTCGCGGTCAGGTCGGTGACCACGATCAGCACGGCCAGGGCGGTCAGCAGCAGGCCGACCGCCCATGCGCCCGATGCACCGAAACGCAGGTGCATCAGGGCGAACATCGCCGCCGTGGCGAGGGCGGCGGCGATGTCTCCGGCCCGGCGCCGCCGGCCGGAGGGGGTGGCGCCGCCGCCGGCCACTGCCGCAGCGCTCACGCGTGCGCTTCCGCTTTCACGCACGCTGCCTCCGCCCGCGCCGCCTCCACCCGCGACGCCTCCGCTCGCGCCGCTTCCGCCCGCGCTGCCTCCGCTCGCGCTGCCTCCGCTCGCGCCACTTCCGCCCGCGACGCCTCCGCCCGCGCCGCCTCCACCCGCGACGCCTCCGCTCGCGCCGCTTCCGCCCGCGCTGCCTCCGCTCGCGCTGCCTCCGCTCGCGCCACTTCCGCCCGCGACGCCTCCACCCGCGACGCCTCCGCCCGCGCTGCCTCCACCCACGCCGCTTCCGCCAGCGACGCCTCCACCCACGCCGCTTCCACCCGCGCCGCCTCCGCCCACGCCGCCTCCGCTCGCGCCGCCTCCGCCCACACCGCTTCCGCCAGCGATGCCTCCGCCGGCGGGCAGCAAGCCCCGCCGCGTCACCAAGCGGCGCCCGAGCCGCGCCAGTCCGACGCCCGCAGCCAGCCCGGCGATAAAGTTAAGCGCCGCCAATATTATCGTTTCCATAACCTCTCCCAAAACAGTGCCGTATGCGCCATGGCTGCCAGCATATTTTACTAACCCCCTAAAATAGGCTCAAACCAAAAAACGTAGCCTGTCCACACAATCATTAAAACCTCCAGTGAAAAATATAAGGACAAAAAATGTCTTTATTCCGACGATATCCATCCTCTTGAGAGAAATAGAGGTAATTTATGTCGCTATTTTCTCCAATCGCAAAGAAATGCCCGCGTTCCAAACAATTCCTAGGAATATAAGGACAAAAAAATGCCGCTATTGGGGATGAACATGGCTGGCTCCGGATTATTAGTACATAAAGTGCCGCTATTTTGGAAGGCCGACGCTTTGTTCGCACCAGTAGCCGCCTATCAAGCACCGATTTCTAGGTTCAGCAATTAGGCCACTACATTCGCCTGGTGTTAACGGTTCGACGGTTCGACGGTTTGCCACCTCCTCCGCGGCTGCGCCTTCCTGATCGTCAAGCACCGTTGGTGGTTTTGAGCCGAAATTCCCTATAAGTTAAACATCGGTATAAACAGTATGATCATACAGCAGCGCGGCAAACGAAGGCAACAAGTCAAGTCAAGTCAAGTCAAGTTAAGTAAGGTCAGGTCAGGTCAGGTCAGGTCAGGTCGAGTCGAGTCAAGTCAAGTCGAGTCAAGTCGAGTCACAACCAATTCACTCTCCGCCTCAATCGGCCCATTGTCATCTCTCTTCCTCCGCTTCGCGGATAATCTCCTGAAGGGTGGTGTGTCCCTTCAGCACTTTTCCAATACCGTCCGCCAACAAGGTGGTCATGCCCGTTTCCCGCGCCAGCCTCCGCAGTTCCTTTGCGGATTGTCCGCTTGCGATCCCGGAGCGCAGCTCGTCGCTGACAAACAGCACTTCATGCACTGCCATCCGGCCCCGGTAACCGCTTTTTCCGCAAGCGGCGCAGCCCGTTCCGCGATACAGCTTGTCCGCTTTGAAGCCCAAACGCTCAAGGTATAGAAGCTCCTGCATATCCGGCGCGTATCCGGTTTTACAATCGGGACAAACGCAGCGGACCAGCCGTTGGGCGACGACTCCGATCAGCGAGGAGGCGATCAAGTGCGGCTCGATCCCCATCTCCCGCAGCCGGACGAGCGCGCCGACCGTATCGCTTGTATGCAGCGCCGACAACACGAGCTGGCCGGTTAATGAAGCGCGGATGGCGATTTCCGCGGTTTCCGGATCGGGGATCTCCCCAACCATGATAACGTTCGGATCCTGCCGCAAAATAGAGCGAAGGCCTTTGGCGAACGTTAATCCGGCCGCGGGATAAACCTGCATCTGATTAACGCCGTCAAGTATGTATTCCACAGGGTCTTCGAGCGTGATCACGCTCGTCTCTTCGCGGTTCAGATGCTGCAACACGGAGTAAAGGGTCGCCGTTTTCCCGCTCCCCGCCGGTCCCGCCAGCAAAATCATGCCACGCCGCTTTCCGGCCATGCGCCGGAACAATTCGAGATTTTCCCCGGTCATGCCCAGCTTGTCCAGACTTTGTATCCCTCCGGATGGGTCAAACAGGCGCATCACGATTTGTTCTCCGTGCACCGTCGGCAGCGATGACAGGCGGACATCGATCGGTTTGCCGCCGACCGACAGCTTGATGCGTCCGCTTTGAGGCAACCGGCGTTCTTCAATGTTCAAATGGGCCAAAATTTTCAGCCGGGCGGTGATGACGCTCTGCATCGATTTCGGAATGGAGCGCCCTTTGCGCAGTTGTCCGTCCACGCGGTAGCGGACCGTCAGTTGGGCGTCCATCGGATCGACATGGATATCGCTGGCGCCAAGGCGCACCGCCTGTTCGATCATTTGCTGAACGAGGCGGACTACCGGGGAGTCTTCGTCCAGTATCATCGAGTCTTCCACCTCGATCTGGCTGCTCCCCGCCCCTTCGTGCCCGGAATCCTGCTGCCCGTATAGCCGGGCGATCCCCCGCTGCAATTCCCCCCGTGAAATAATAGCCGGTTCAATCGTAAAGCCGGTGTTTATCCGCAAGTCTTCAATAACGAACAAATCCAGGGGATCGGCCATGGCGACCATCAGCTTCCGGCCGTCCGCGCGAATCGGCAGCACCTGGTGCCGCTTGGCCATCTGCTCCGAAATGACCTGGGTCAATTGGGGGTCTGCCTTAAGCCTTGCCAAGGTGACGTGCGGGATGCCAAGCTGAAATTCCAGCGCCTCGATGAGCTGCTGCTCGGTCAGGACCCCCTGCTCCAGCAGCACATCGCCGAGCTTTTTACGGGAACGCTGCTGTTCTTCCAGCGCGGTTTGCAGCTGCGCTTCCGTAATCATGCCGGATTCCAGAAGAAGTTCACCCAATCTTTTTTTGATTGTGTACATGGCTTACCCCATCTCCATGGAAAATTTATCATATAAGCTTCGGTGCTGAAAACCGGCCTTTTTGAACACACACTTTATGTGTTGCATACACGAAACTTCGCGAACAAAACCAGTTCTTAAGTCCCAGAAAAAAACAGCGCAAATTGTCGCGATATTACCCATCCGCTGAATATTTATGTGCTTCGGCATAGTTACGATTATAAACCTTTCAATTATTCAGCGCTATCATTCGATAGTATATTATACCTATTTCGGGCAACGGCGATCCTCGCAAAAAACGTCTATCAACGTCCCTTTAAGTCCGGTAGAGTTTACACCCAGCCAGATTTGCTTAAGGTCTGGAGCCGAGTTTATCGATTTTCATGGGAAGAAGGACGGGCCGATGGGATGGGATCAACTGCAAAAGTGCATTCCATTTTCCGCATATTACCGTTTTAGAGTGGTTGAAATGCAAAAGTGCATCTCTTTTAGGGCGATCCGATAAAAAAGTAACTTTTGACCCGATATGAACTGCACATTTGCATCTGATCCACCTGTTTCGAGGAATTTCGACGAAAACCGCCTGCACTTTTGCATTTCGTGCGACTTCCCCTCGGCATAGCGTGCTACTCCGCTTCTGCATAGCGTGCTACTTCCCCTCCGCATAGAGTGCGACTTCCCCTCCGCATAACGTAAACGTGGCGAGAGTGGCATATAGTTCCTTCCACACAAAGATTTCAACACGTTCAAGTTCCCGAATCACGGCTTGGAGCCCCGCACTCAAAAAAAGCCGCCCCCGGAATGGAACCGCCCCATCAAAAGGGGCCTGTTCACAAACCGGGAGCGGCTTTTATCAGCGCTTTATTACGCCTGCACGGCATCCAGATCAACCGAGCGCTTGAACGCTTCGGAGTCGTTTTCGCCAAGGATTTTGCCGGTGATGACGCCGGCGGCGATGGAGTCGTTGACGTTCAGCGCCGTCCGTCCCATATCGATGAGCGGTTCGACGGAGATCAGCAGACCCGCCAGGGCGACCGGCAAGTTCATCGTCGATAGCACGATGAGCGAAGCGAAGGTCGCTCCCCCGCCGACGCCGGCAACGCCGAACGAACTGATGACGACGACCAGGATCAGCGTCAGGATGAAATCCCAACTCGCCGGATTAATCCCGACGGTCGGGGCGATCATGACGGCCAGCATTGCCGGATAAATTCCGGCGCAGCCGTTTTGCCCGATCGTCGCTCCGAAAGAGGCCGACAGGTTGGCCACCCCTTCCGGTACGCCCAGCCGCTTCGTTTGCGTCTCGACGTTAAGCGGAATCGTGGCGGCGCTGGAGCGCGACGTGAAGGCGAACACCAGCGTCGGCAGCACCTTGCGCACATACTGTACCGGGTTGTACCCGAACAGGGCCAGCAGGATCAAATGGATGATGAACATGACGATAAGAGCTACGTAAGACGCGCCCACGAACTTGATCAGCTTGAGGATTTCCTCCGCGCTGGTCGTTGCCGTCACGTTCGTGATTAACGCCAAAATTCCGTACGGGGTCAATCGCAGCACCAGCGTAACGATCCGCATGACGACCGCGTAAACGGCATCCACCATTTTGCGGAACGTATCGGCCTGCTCCGGTTTTTTCTTATCCAAACCAAGTACGGCCACCCCGATGAAAGCGGAGAAAATGACGACCGCCAGCGTTGAAGTGCTGCGCGCTCCGGTCATGTCCGCAAACGGGTTTGTCGGGATAAAGTCCAGCACCTGCTGCGGAATCGTTTTGTCCGCCACATCGCCGAGACGCTCCTCAAGCGCCGCGCCGCGTTGTTGTTCGCGTTCGCCGGCCTGAATTTCGATCGCCTTCAGATCGAAGCTAAGGCTCGTCACGATGCTGACCGTGGCGGCGATCGCCGTTGTGATCAGCAGCACGGCGATAATCAGGGCGCTCATTTTACCCAGGTTTTGTCTCCCTTTCAATTTCATGATGGCGGAAATGATCGACACCATGATCAGCGGGATGACCACCATTTGCAGCAGCCCGACATAACCGCGGCCCACCAGGTTAAACCAGTCGCTGGACCCGGAAATAACGTCCGAGCCCGCCCCGTACGCCCACTGCAGGATGACCCCGAACACAAGCCCGAGCCCAAGTCCGGTAAACACCCGTTTTGTAAAAGAAACATGCTTCTTCTGCATCCAGACCAATAGGCCGATCAGAACCAGCATAACAACTACGTTAATGATGATACGCAAGGTATCCATACAACGTCTCTCCTCCTCAAAATAGTACAAAGTATCGTAATACCGTCCGGAAGATATGGAGCCGGCAACAATTTACAGACGTTATAATATCATAAACACGACTATTTTGATAGGAATAATTTTTCCAGGTTATGTTATCCATTAAATTCAGTCCGCTTACAAAGGCGGACAGGCATAGTATATGCATTCAATGTGGTCCTGAATCATTTCCCCCTCTTGCCTCTCTCCGTTCTTATTCAACTTCTAGCACCTCTAAAAGTGTACATATTCCGACGGCTTTTCCCGCTCAATGAGGCTCATGCTTTCCCAGCGGCGCGATTTCCACCTCAGCCGGAGCAAAATTGTTTTCACCCACTCATCCGCGATAAACGCGGCATACACGCCGACCATGCCCCAGCCCCAATACACGCCCAGCACATAGGAGAGGGAAACACTGACGAGCCAGACCGACGCGACGCTGATATAGACCGGAACCTTGACATCGCCCGCGGCGCGCAGCGCATTGATAAGAATAAGGTTCCCGGCGCGCCCGGCCTCCAGCAACACCGCAAGCCACAATAAATGAACCGTAAGCCGGATCGTGTCCCCATGGCTGGTGAACAAACCGACCAGAAAACCTGAGCATGAAGCGATCAGCAGGGCTGAACCCGCAGAGACGAGCGCAGCGATCCAGGCATAATTTTTACCGCGCTTATAAGCCTCATCGTAAAGCTTGCCGCCGATGTATCTGCCGATCATGATCTCCGTGCCTAAAGCCAAAGACAACGTAAACAAATTGTTGAACATCCCGAGATTTTGCGCGTATATTTTGGCCGATAAGGCCTGGGTTCCCAAAAGGGCGATAAACGAAGTGATGCAGATTTGCGCCATGGTGGAAAAGAAGCTTTCCCCCGCCGTCGGGATGCCGATTTTAAACAATCCTCCGGCATGTGCCCGAACGTCCTCTATCCGCATTCCCTTTATCCGCCACTTGAAATCCGTCCTGGCCTTTAACATGATGAAGAGAAACGCCAGGCCGGCCATCCGCGACAGCACGGTTGACAAGGCTACCCCCGAAACTCCCGAAAAAGGCGAGCCGAGGGAGCCGTACAGGACGGCGAAATTTCCGCCCAAATTAACGGCGTTCACTCCCAAGGCGACGTACATGGTGACGCGCGTAAATCCGTAGCTCCGCATAATGGTCGATAAAGTGAGCCGGACCGCCTCGGCAAACACAAATCCTCCGGTGATCATCAGGTACGTCCATGCCGAAGGGGCAAGCTCCTCCGGGAGATTCATCCATCCAAAGATCAGGCGGCCGCCTCTCAGCAGCAGCAAACTGACCAGCAGCCCAAACAGCAAATTAAGCACGATGGCTACCGAAGCTACCTCCAGCGCGGACTTATTCCGGCCCGCCCCCAAGCTCTGGGAGATCAGCACGCTCGTACCCGCGGACACAACATTGAACATCAAATTCACAAAAAACAGAATTTGATTCGCCACGCCGACAGCCGTCATCGCTTCTTCGGAAAACCGGCTCAGCATCAGCGTATCGATGTTCCCCATCAGCATGCCGAGCAGCATTTCGATAAAAATAGGCCAGGTCAAAGCAAATAACGTAAGCTTGTTTGCTTTCTCCTTCTCCAACCCTCTCACCCGCGTCTTTCGCATTGAATGTATTCATAATCCGATCGTACGAGCCAGGCTGCCGATCCCCAAACGTTCTCTTTAGCTAAACCAGTATCTCGATGTCGGCAAATCGGGACAAGTCCTTCAAGAAGCTTGGATAAGAAACGGAAATGCAGCCGCAATTCCGGATGACGGAGGGGGCTTCCAGACTGCTGGCCAACACCGCCGCCATCATCGCGATGCGATGGTCTCCGCAGCTGTCCACGACCGCTGGCTGCAGCGGCCCGCCCCCGGCCCCGACCACCTTGATTTGATCGCGGTCAGACGCGGCGTCTACTCCAAATTGCACCAAGGCTTTGGCTGTAGTCTCCAGCCGGTTGGTATCTTTATCCTTTAAGTCGCCGCAATCCTTAATGATGGAGACCCCGGAGGCAAAGGCGGAAATGGCCGCCAGCAAGGGCACTTCATCGATCAGGCTTTGGATGAGCTCCACTCCTTCGGTTTGTCCCGCAGCGGGAAGGGGCCCCGGACGGCAGCAAATATCGGCCACAGGCTCATTTGAAGCCAGCATCCGGCAGTTCTCCAGGGTTACATGAACTCCTCGCTCCTTTAGAACGTTCACATAGCCCAGCCTGGTCGGGTTTACTCCGACATCGTTGATCTTCAAGTCCCCCTTCTCCTCATTCCGGCGGATTGCATAGGCGGTTAATAAGTAAGCGGCTGACGAAATGTCCCCGGGGACCTGCACCTCCTTGCCGGCAAACGGCCTACCGCCCGTAATGGAGGTAACCTGACCCGCGGTGACGATATCGATGCCGAAATACCGCATCAGTCTCTCCGTATGGTCGCGGCTTTGGCATTGCTGCCGATACTGGGTCGTTCCGTCGGCAAACAGGCCGGCGAACAGAACGGCGGATTTTTCCTGAGCGCTTGGCACGGTTGCGTCAACTTCGATCGCTCTTAAAGGATAGGTCCCGGTAATTTTAATCGGAAGGGCTCCCTCCCGCTCGAGATATTTGATTTTAGCCCCCATCTCCATCAGAGGTTTCACCACCCAATCCATCGGCCGCTTTGTCAGCAGCCGGTTCCCCGACAATTCCGCCGAAAATGCGCTGCCTGCAAGCAGCGACATTAATAATCGCGCCGACGTAGCCGTATTGCCGATATCAAGTTTCCCGCCCGGCGGCCGCAAGCCGGTCAACCCCACGCCGTCAATCCACAAGTCTTCACCGTCCCAGACCAGCTTCACGCCGAGAAGCCGCAAGGCACGTATACAGCTCCATGTATCGGCCGACCTTAATATATTGCGGACCACTCCTCTGCCCTCGGCTATAGCGTTTAAAACGACGGCCCGCTGGGAAATCGACTTGTCGCCCGGCAGCTTGGCAAATACAAAATCTTGCCGCTTGCGGTTGGACTTGACCCGAATATCGAAGTTTCGCGGATACTTATTTAAGCCGATTGGCATTTTCCATTCCGATCCCACGCGCGATCACCTCATCGTCCGACATGATTTTGGAGTATCCGGCATCCGCTCCGGAGGGCAAGGGGATGATGCGGGTACTCGTTGCCGCGTAGCTGCGGTAGCGCTGGCGTTTGCGTTCAAGGCCCAGATTATTCTCGAAAACGTAAGGATACAGTTCGATATAGCTTTTCTCCCGCGCCAGCCGAATCAGCCTGCTCCCCGTTTCCGTGCGAATCATGACCGTCGAGGCCGGTTTTGAAGGTTTCCCCGTTTTGCTGGAATCGAATATATTGGGATCTCCATCGGCAATCGAAATGTCGGCGATCCCCGACCACCAATCCGGACAGGTCAGGCACCGGAAGGTTTTAAATTTCTTAAACTCTTCCACAAGCCGGTAAAACGGCAAAGCATGCGTTGTCCCGTCTTTGGTCTTCACGACGAATTTCCCCGGATATTCGCCGTCGCGGTAACGCATGTAAACCACGTCCTCCAAATCCAGGTTCAATATGTCGGTGATCAGATGTTCGGTACCGGCCCTGGTCGTGCTGGATGCGCAACCCAATTCCAGCGTGAAGGCGATTTTGCCGGCCAGCCGGGCGGCCTCCGCATTCCCTTCGAGATTCAGCAATTTTTGCACCCCCTGGATCTGGCAAGGCATTCCGATCACGCCGATTTTTTCGAATCGCGGGTCCTTCAATAGCTCGAGGTTAGGAGTCAAGCAGTAACTGGACTGGGCGCATTCGAGCACCTTGTCTATCGAATCCGTAATATATGCCTTTGGGATCCAGGGACGCTCTTCGTCCCGTCCCGCAACAATTACCGCATCCGCCAGCCGCTCTTCCAAAGCCGTAATGGCCAGTACAGTTCCCGCTCCCCCGGCCGCCGCTTTGCCGACGATCTCGCGGTCAGTCGCAGCCAACTGGTAGACTCCTTGATGAATGCCTACCCAGCGCTCCTCCTCCGTCCGGTTTCTTCCGAAAATCCGCAGCTCCGATTGCTTCGTCCCGGTGTCGTATCCCGGGCAAACCTCGGAGCATAAATTGCAATCCCGGCAAATGTCCGCGGCCTCCCCCGGATTCGCCCGGAATACGGGCAGGGGAGCGGCGCTATCGCTCATGGCCAGCAGTTCACGGGGACACGCCGCGACGCAAAGGCTGCATGAGGTGCACAGATCCTGATCGAGAATGTTCTCCTTTAAATTTAAGAATGATGCCATGTACATTCCTCCTATAACCAGCAAACGTTTGCACAAAAAGGTGAGCGGACGACCATCTCCGGATATTTTCGCGGCAATCCGCTCGGGTTGGACGAAGGCGCTTTACGCCAAACTGTTTATTGGTTTCAAAATCCGGCATGTTCCCATTGACCCCTCGCTCTGTCCAACTTCAGCAGCCATTCTTTGATTCGGGCCGCATCCTCGATGAACTCCGTCCAAACGGCGAATTTGCTCCGCAGGCCGTCCTTGCGCCGCTCCCGTAATTCCCGGTCGAACACTTGGTACCGCCCGTAGGATGTCTCCATTTTGTCCGGCAGCAGCAGGGCTGCGGGGGGAGTGGAGTAAATCGACAAAAGCTGGATCGCCGCTTCGATTTGCGCATCGTCTTCGTAACCGACAATCAGCAAATTGTATTGCGGATCAAAGGCCTGCAGCATCGCAAAGCGTACCGAGTTAAAGACGAGATTCGTCGTCGGCAAAATCGAGCTTTGCCCGGCCATGACGATCCATTCCATCCCGTCCCGCTCCGCCTGATGCGCCACCGCATCGATGTAATACGGGTATTTCTCCAAAGATTGATGCGCCAAAAATTTGAAAATATCCCCTTCCGGCTGCCCGAAGAGAAAACCTGTCGGTTCGGTGATCAGAGCCGCGGCAGGAATCCCGGATTTTCTGAATTCCCGGTATAAATTCATCTGCGCCGTAAACTTGCCGATACAGCCTCTCGTAGCAAAAACGCCAACGCGCTTAATCCGCTTCGGCGCGGCAAACATCAGCGCTTCATTCTTGAACTGCTTCAAATAATTTTCGATCCGCGTACCGCTGGTGTCGAATTTGCGGTCGAGCTCGTCTAAAAGCTGCCGGCTAAAGCCATCCCCTACTTCAATGCTGATCCGTTGATCATGGAGCCAGTCAATGGTATCGGCATCGTAAATTTCGTGGACGCTGACGACCTTAATCCCTTTGGCGGCAGCGCTGCGCACGAGTTCCCTCCACCGCACCGCCAGGTTATGCTCCTCCAACACGCCTTTGTTCCCCCCAAAGGAGGTCCCCGGATCATTCAGGATCAAGGTGTCGGCCTGATCCAACCCCTCTTCCATAGAACGATGAATAGGAATGCCGCAAGCCTGCCCTTCCACAACCTGGCCCGCGTCTTCACCGGAATGAAACACGAAATCGATTACGGACACAATTTGGAAGTCCAATAAATCGCGGAAACGGATCAGCCCTTGCGTAATTTTGTTAAAAGGGTACAAGGCGACCTTTTTCATGGAGCTACCTCCTTTCGTGCCGCTAACGGCTTTTGGCTTCGGACAACGCACGGAATTGTATCAATGGCCCCGCCAATTTATGGGCGTCCAGCACGCATTCGACATGCTCAATCCCGAATTTGCGCTTGAGTTGTTCCTTGCGCAGGGAAATCTCCTCTTCCGTCTTGACCAGATATTTGTCATAACCAACTTCAACCTTATTGGGAATCAACAGGGCAAAAGGCCGGGACCCGTTTCCGTAGATACGGAGCAGATCCATACAATCCCGGATTTGCTCGTCATCGTCATAACCTGCGATCAAGAGGGCCGCATCCGGCTGGAAGGCCCGTAAATAAGAGACTTTTGTGGAGGCAATGACGAAATTCTCGTTCGGAAGCAGCGAACCTTGCCCGGCCAGCAGAAAGAAGTCGTTTCCCGCCAGCTCCGCCTCGCGAACGGCGGCGTGGATGTAGTAGGGATATTGCGCCAGGCGGCGCTTGGCGATGAATTTCATAATATCGCCGCCCGGCTGATTGAACAGCGTCGCGGTCGGCTCGGTGATCATGGCTTTTGTCTTTTGGCCCAGCCGCCGCAATTCGCGAAGCAGGGTCATCTGGGTCGTAAATTTGCCCAAGCAGCCCCTGGTGGCAAAAATGCCGATCTTGCATATGTTCCGGTTAAAATTCAATATTTTGTGATCGAGAGCAAAGTAGTTTAAATAGACGGAAACCTCATCGTTTGGAGGAATAGCGTATTCTTCATCGAGGCGTTGTTCCAAAGAAGCGGGAATTTGCGGGTCAACATGGATGTTAATTTGTTTTTCTTTCAGCCAGGCCAGAGTGTCCTGATCGATAATCTCGTGAACGCTAACCACCCGGATGTTGTTCTCGTAAGCCGTTTGCACCAGAAGTTTCCAAAGATCCTTCAGATTATACCGGCTGTAAACCCCCTCGTTGTTCCCGAAGGCAGTCCCGGGGTCGTTCAAAATCAGCGTGCTGACGGAACCAAGGGCCTGTTCCAAATTGTCCGTGATCGGAATGCCGTACGGTTTGCCTTCCATGATCTGGCCGACATCTTCACCGCGGTGAACAACAAAGTCAATGACGGCCTGGATCGAAAAATCGGTTAGATCCCTAAATCTCACAATGCCTTGCGTAATTTTGTTGTACGGATACAGCGCAACTTTTTTCACGTTTTTTTCCTCCTTTTAATTCAATTTTCTATTGATGTTATTTCATGGATAGTTCACGCTGACTGAGTTTGGCCGAATTCGGGCATGAAATTTCATGGATGCAACGCCTTTTATTGGAAAACCAGATACAAAAAAAGGTACAGACGCTCAGAAAAAAACTGAGGCTATACCCAGGTGTCGATATTCGTAAGAAGTTAAACGCCGTTACCCTTTGCTGGCGCCCGAAGTCAAGCCGTCGACAAGCAGCCGCTGCAAGAACATAAACAATATTGTGATCGGGAGCGCGATCAGAACCGCGCCCGCGGCAAACAGCGTGAAATTGCTATTTTGGATGCTGCTTACCATGTCCCACATCCCTACGGCCAGCGTCCAGTTTTCCTTCGTCCGCAAAACGAGCCGGGCAAAGATAAAATCGACCCAAGGACCGACGAACTGAGTCAACGCGATGTACGTCAGCATTGGCTTGGACAGCGGTAGAATGATGCGTGAGAAAATGGTAAAATTGCTGGCCCCGTCGATCCGCGCCGCTTCGTCCAGCGAGCGGGGAATCGTATCGAGGAATCCTTTGGCGATAAACGTCCCGCCGAGCGGTGCCCCCGCCGCGTACACGATAATCAATGCAAAATGCGTATCGAGCAGATGCAGCTCCCGCAGCAGCAGATAAATCGCAATCATGCTCATGAATCCCGGGAACATGCCCAGCACGAGCAGTCCGGACAGCGCCGTTTTGCGGCCGCGGAAGCGGAAGCGGGACAACGCGTAGCTGGTCAGCAGTACCAGAAGCACACCCAGCACCATGGAGCAGGCGGCAATTTTCAACGTGTTCAAATACCAAGTGCCGAACAGATACGTTTTCGAAGTGAAGAGCTCAGCATAATGAACTAATGTAAATTTTTCCGGAATCAGCGTTTTGCTGTAGAGCGATTTGCCCGGCCGCAACGAGCCGAATACGACCCAGAGCACGGGGTATACCGCGGCGATACACAGCAGGACAAGCACCAGATAACTGGCGCCAAGCCGAATCCCGGTTCTTATTTTCCGTACGCTCATTGGATCATATCCTCCTCTTTAAACGACTTGGTTCTGCGGTAGTTGTATATCGAGAACGAGGCGATAATGACGAAAATAATGATCCCGATAGCAGAGGCCATGTTGTACTTATTCTGGTTCAGCGTCAGCTTGTATAGCCAGGTGACGAGCAGGTCGGTTGCGCCGGCGTACTGATAGTCGCCCTTAACCGGATCTCCCCCCGTCAGCAGGAAGATGGCGTTAAAGTTGTTGATGTTGCCGGCAAACTGCGCAATCAAGGTCGGCGCCGTCGTGAACAGAATCATCGGCAGCGTGACGATCTTGAATTTTTGGAATCCGGTAGCCCCGTCCACCTCGGCTGCTTCATACAAATCTTTCGGGATGGTGGTCAGCACGCCCAAAATAAGCAGCATGGATACCGGGATCCCCACCCACATGTTGACGACGATAACCGTGACCTTGGCCCAAAACGGATCGGTCAGCCACGGCAATCCCCCAAGTCCAAAATAACCGAGATACTGATTGATTGGCCCGAACTGGCCGTTGAACATATTTTTCATAACAAGCAGCGAAATGAGCTGCGGAACCGCATAAGGAAGAATCAAAATCGTTCTCCACAACCCCTTAAAGCGGATGCCCTTCTGATTGATGAGCAAGGCCACGAGCAAACCGCCAAAGTAGGTAGTTATCGTGGACAATATCGCCCAGATGATCGTCCAGGTCAATACGCCGTAAAAAGTATGGCTCCAGGTTTTGAGGGCAACCAATTCTTTAAACGTCCCGAATCCGACCCAATCGACAAGCATGGCCGGCGGAATGTGTTTGGGAGCCGAGTAGTTGGTGAACGCAAGCATAACCATGAAAATGATCGGCATCACGGTAAAAAATAAAATGCCTGCGGCGGGAATACTTAAAAAGGCGACGGCGAATTTATAATCGAGCACATACCGAACCGATTGTTTGAAATTGTTCGGCTTCTTGCCCCGCTCTCTTTCCTGTCCGATTTTACGGGCGTCCATCACGTTCAAGATATAAACAATGACAAAAACCGCCAGAAACAGCAGCGTAATCAAGCTTTGAATCATAATGAAAATGGAATGGTCCCCGTCCACCCATTTTCCTTTCACGAGCATTCTGGGCACTTCGCCGAGTGTAATAATCCCCCAAATCGCCGTTCCCAAATTTTTGATCAAATATGCGAGTCCCAGCGCCTCCACCGCCAAAAATAGCAAGCCCTTGATATATTGGCGGTTATAGAGTTGCCCAAGCCCCATGCAAACGATCGACAGTACGCTTGCGTTTCTCTTGTGTCGGTCCATTAACCTTCCTTCTCCTCTCCCCTTTGAAACCGCCGGAACGGTCCGCCGCCTGTTAAACGGCGGGCCGTTCCGGTTTCATTGTCCAAAGCATCCCGGACTTATTGGGCCACACCTTTGTTCAAGTCCGTAATTTGAGCAACCGTTTTTTCCATCGTCGTTTTCGGGTCGGCATTGTTGTTCCAGATTTCCGGGAGCGCCGCGTTCATCGGAGCCCAAACATTAGACATTTCCGGAATGGACGGCATCGGCTGCGAGTTTTTCGCTTGTTCCGCAAAGACGGACACGTACGGATCGTTTTTGATTTGATCGCTTTCCAGGGCTTCGAGATTCGTCGGAACCGCGCCTACTTTTTCGTACAGCAGAAGCTGGGCATCCTTCGTGGAAGCAAAATGTGCGAACATCTTAGCCGCGTTCGGATATTGGGTAAACGAATTGACGACCCATACTTTCGCTCCGGAGAACGTAATGGCGGTTTTGCCGTCCACCGTCGGGTACGGAGCCACGCCAAGATTGTCGCCAAGCGCCGCTCTGTATCCGGCCAGTTCCCAAGGACCGTTGATATCCATGGCTACATCGCCTGCAGTAAACAAACTGCGTTTGACGTCCGCGTTGATGTCCCCGCTGTTGATCGGCAGAATTTCTTTCAGGCTTTGGAATACTTTCAAGCCTTCGATCGCGCCGTCTTTGGCCAATCCGATATCATCCGGGTTCGTGCCGCCCTCGCCGAACAGGTAACCGCCCCCGCTGGCAATAAACGGATAGTTGAAATACATGTTGCCGGTTTCCCACATGATTGCGAATTTATTTTTTGCCTTGTCCGTAAACGTTTTACCAAAGGCGAGAACATCTTTGAAATCTTTCGGCGCTTCGGGAACCAGCGACTTGTTATAATACAGCGCCATCGTTTCCGCCGCTCTCGGATAGCCGTAAAGCACGCCGTCATAGGTGGCGCCTTGCACCGCCGCTTCCGTATTGCTCTGCGCCGTTTCTTCGCCGAACACGTCATTGGCCAAAATAAGCCCGGAAGTTGCGGCGTTGCCCAAATGATCATGCGGTACAATGAGCACGTCGGCGGCCAGTCCGGCAGGACCGTCCTGCGTCAGTTTACCGATTTGGTCGGTCGGAGCCACTTCCTCGATTTTTATGTTAACACCGTATTTTTCGGTGAATTGCTTGGCGATTTCCTCCGTGAACGCCAGCTCTTCCTTACTTTCCCAAATGACAAGCTCGGCGCCATCTTCCGGAACGATTGTATCGGCCGTCACATTTTCGCCAGCGCCCGTATTTCCCGTATTTCCGGTTTGGTTTGCCGGTGCCGCCGTGCCCCCGTTATTGCTTGGTCCGCAAGCGGTGATGGAGACGGCCAGCGTCAACGCGGCAATCAAAGTCAATATCTTTTTGGACTTCGTCACATTAACCCCTCCTAAAATTTTAGTGGAATACCGTCATAAATCTTGCGCAAACGTTTTCTGAAAAATGCTGAAATTTTTATGATCCCCTCTTTCCAACTGGTAAATTTCAGATTTTCCCTTTTCGGAAGCGCTTTATTCAGGGATCATCATACAACAAGGTATAGATACTGCAAAAACGTTTGCACAGGTCATTTTTAAATGCAAATGCACCAATATCTTTAATTTTCTTTATTTTTCTCTCGTTATCACAAAATATCTCTTCGAAATTTCTTCTTGATTCCCGATTCCGTACTTGCTCGTACCTACTTCACCCTTAAAATCAAGGTTTTTTTCATTTCACTCAAAGGATTTTGTATGCGCGAATCCGCCTTGTTTAAAGCGTTTTATTTTTGTCTTGTGCAACGGTTTGAACAGTGTTATAATCTGGGACGATGAGACGAATACTAGGTCTGTTCCCTCTTTCCATCATTCATAATTCGAAGGCTCTGCTATCGAAAGGTACATCCTCGGCCCTTTTTTCCGGCCCGGATGTGCTTTTTTTGCTTCCGAGGCGGTTTTGTACGAAGCAGGGTCAATGAAACGTGCCTTACAAAACTGAGCTTATGCATCCGATGCAGTTTTGTACGAAGCTTGTGCTGACGTAGTGATGCTCACAAAACTTTTAGGAGGAATCTTATGCTGCTTGAAGCGATTTATCATCGTCCGAAACTCAATTGGGCCTATGCTTACGACTATCGTACGCTCCATCTGCGCCTGCGCTCGAAAAAAAACGATCTTACTGAGGTTTATGCTTTTGTCGGGGATAAATACATGTGGGATCAAAGCAAGGAGCTGATTCCCATGTCCCGCATGGTCAGCGACGAGCTGTTCGATTACTGGGAATGCGCTTATCAGCCGCCGCTGCGCAGAACAAGATACGGCTTTTTGCTGAAATCCGGCGACGAGCAAATCTGGATGACCGAAAGCGAATTTACCCGGGAGCGCCCTGCCGGGCCGGAACGCTTGTTTGAATTTCCGTTCATTAACCCGATCGATGTGTTTGCCCCTCCGGCTTGGGTGAAAGACGCGGTCTTCTATCAGATCTTCCCGGAACGCTTCGCCAACGGCGACCCGAGCATAAGTCCGAAGGGAGTTCTTCCCTGGGGCGGCAAGCCGGAGCGCACCAACTTTTTCGGCGGCGATTTGCAGGGCGTCATCGATCATCTCGACCATTTGAGCGAGCTTGGAATCACGGGCATATATTTTACGCCGCTGTTTGAAGCGACGACCAACCATAAATACGATACGGCGGACTATATGAAAATCGATCCGCACTTCGGCGACATCGCCACGGTCAAGAAGCTCGTCAACGCCTGCCATGAACGGGGAATCCGCGTGCTGTTCGACGCCGTGTTCAACCATTCGGGGAAAACGTTCGCCCCGTTTGTCGACGTGCTGGAAAAAGGCGAAAAATCCCGCTATAAAGACTGGTTTCACGTCCGCGAATATCCGCTGCAGGTCAAGGACGGGGTGCCGACCTACGATACGTTCGCTTTTGAGCCGCTGATGCCAAAGCTCAACACGGAGAACCCGGAAGTCAAGGAGTATTTGCTGAAGGTGGCGGAGTTCTGGATCAAGGAAGTCGGGATCGACGGCTGGCGGCTGGACGTGGCGAACGAAGTGGATCATCACTTTTGGCGCGATTTCCGCAAAACGGTCAAAGCCGCGAACCCGGACGCTTACATCCTCGGCGAAATTTGGCATGAATCCTCCGGCTGGCTGCAGGGCGACCAGTTTGACGCCGTCATGAACTATCCGTTCACCGAAGCCGTGCTTGATTTCGTCGTCCGCGGCACGCTGGATGCCGCCGGATTCGCTCATGCGATCGGCAAGCAGCTGTCCCGTTATCCGCAGCAGGCAAGCGAGGTCGCCTTCAATCTCCTGGACAGCCACGATACGCCGCGCCTGCTGACGCTTTGCGAAGGCAACAAAGCCAAAATGAAGCTGGCCGCCCTGTTCCAGTTCACATACGCCGGTACGCCCTGTATTTACTACGGAGACGAGATCGGTCTCGACGGAGCAATGGACCCGGACTCCCGCAAATGCATGGAATGGGATGCGGACAAACAGGACCGGGAGCTGTTTAAGTTCTACCGCGAGCTGATTGCCGTCCGCAAAGAGCTGGCCCCGCTCCGCACCGGCTCGATCCGGTTCCTGATCGCCGAGGCCGGCGGGAGCAAGCTGGCTTACGAGCGCAAGCTCGACGGGGAGACGGTGCTCGTGCTGCTCAACAATTACGATGCCGGTCAAACGTTTGAGGTCAGCGCGGCCGGAGCCTCCTGGCAGGACCGGATGAGCGGGCAAACCTACAAAACGGAGAGCGGAAAGCTGACCGTGAAACTGCCCGCCTATGGGTACGCGGTGCTTACGGAAAGCAAATAGCCGCGCATAAAATTGGGGCCGGCTTGTCCTTGGGGATGGGCGGGCCTACCCCGGCTCGTTTCCGCCCTCATTCCGGGCACATGCTCACGCCTTGATGCTCCGTGTAGACATAGAAGGCAAGTAAATAGCGGACTTTTTGGGCGTTATTCGGGTGCTTTTCTAGTCTTTGGGGGAAATAACGGTAAATTTTGTCCCTATTTTACACGCCTCCGCGGAAAAAGCTTCTTTTCACCGTACACGCGCCAAAATAGCGACATAAAAGGACTCTATTCTCCGAAGAACGCTTACCACCGCGAAAATAACGCCCTTTTATTCCCTTATTTCCGTCAGCTGAGCAAACATCCCGGAAGTTGGCATCACTCCGGACAGTATGAACAGCTCTGCGAGTAAAACGTTTGCGGTTTCCTTGGATCCGAGAAAAACCGCGGCCTCATGGCGGCTTTTCTCCCTTTTAAGCTCTGTATTCTTTTTTCACCAACAAGTTTCTATTCTCGCTATTTTAATGGGTAAGCCTTGTCCGCGCCGCTTTCTATTTACTTTCCGCTGCGTTTCGATTAATATTACAGTGTAAAGCAAACGGTTCCACACAGGAGGTTTATATGGCTGTCACCATCAAGGATGTTGCAAAAAAAGCCGGAGTATCGCCCTCTACCGTGTCCCGGGTGCTGTCCAATCATCCCAGAATCAGCGCGGAAACATCGCGGAAAGTAAAACTCATTATGGACCAGCTTGGCTATCATCCCAACATCATGGCCAAAAGCCTGGTTTCCAAAACGACCAACAGCATATGCATCATGCTGCCGAAGTCCGCTGAAGAACTGTTCTCCAACTTCTTCTTCATGGAACTGATCCGCGGGATCGTGACGCAGGCCAGCCGCCTCGGTTACGACGTGCTCATCAGCTCCGGCGCCAACGAGAAAGAGGAAGTCGAAAACGTCTCCAGACTGATCAACGGACGCCGGGTGGACGGAGTCATTTTGCTGTATTCGCGGCAAAATGATCCTGTGATCGATTTTCTCCATAATGGCGGACATCCGTTTGTTGTGATCGGGCGCAGCGAGGAATATCCTGATATTTTATCGGTGGATAATGATAACATCCAGGCATCGTACGACGCCACGAAGCATTTGATCGCGCTGGGGCACGAGCGCATCGGGTTCGTCAGCGGGCCGCCGGAGCTTGTCGTGTCCAAGGATCGGATGAAGGGGTATCAGGACGCGCTGAAGGATTCAGGACTGGAGAGCCGGCCCGAATGGATTGTCGAAGGTGAGTTTTTGCAGGACAGCGGGTATCGGGCCATGTCGTTTTTCATGAATCTCCCGGATCGCCCCACGGCCCTCGTCACGATCGACGACGTCGTGGCATTCGGCGTGCTTCGCGGCTTGCACGAGCTGAAATACAAGGTTCCCGAAGATTTGTGTCTGGTCAGCTTCAACAATATTCCGCTGTCGGAACTCTCGACGCCGCCGCTCAGCAGCATGGATATCGGCATTTACAACATGGGCTACACCGCTTCCCAGGTGCTGATCCAGGCGGTTCAGGGCAGCAGCGACAAAGTGTATCCGAAGCGGCAGATCATTCCGCACCGTCTGATCGTCCGCGACTCGTCGATGTATTCGGTGCCCAAAAAGTAAACACAGATACGCCCTTCGAAAAATAACGGAAGCTTACCGCTTCTTTTATTTTTCGAGTTTTATTCAAACGTTTGCGCTGCTATAAAGGAGGAATGTTAGTGAATTCAATCAAGGCATGTTTATTCGACCTGGACGGGGTGCTGGTCGACACCGCCAAATATCATTTCCTGGCCTGGAAACGGCTGGCCGCCGAGCTCGGCTTCGCATTCACCGCACAGGACAACGAGAAGCTCAAGGGCGTCAGCCGCATGGCATCGCTTGATATTTTGCTGAAGGTCGGCGGGCTGGAATTGGAAGACAGCGTGAAGCGGGAGCTGGCCGAACGCAAAAACGGCTGGTATGTCGAATACATCTCCAAAATGGACGCTTCGGAAATTTTGCCGGGTGCGCTCGATTTCTTGAAGCAATGCCGGGAGCAGGGCCTGAAAACCGCGCTCGGCTCCGCCAGTAAAAACGCCCCGATCATTTTGCGGAATACGGGGCTGACGCCGTATTTTGACGCGATTATCGACGGCACCCGGACTTCCAGCGCCAAACCCGATCCCGAGGTGTTCCTGCTCGGCGCAGAGGAGCTTGGCGTTCCGCCGGAGGCGTGCGTCGTCTTCGAGGACGCCGAGGCCGGGATCGAGGCGGCGCGCCGCGCCGGCATGCGCTGCATCGGCATCGGATCGCCGGATACGCTCGGCGCGGCCGATCTCGTCGTTCCTTCGCTGGGGGACGTGTCGATGAGCCTGCTGCGCGGTCTGGCCGTCTCTTAACGCCGTCATCCCCCGCCTCAGCTTTACTTGCGGCGGGTCGGTGAAGGCAAGCCGGAGCGTACGGCTACAGCGAATAGCACTGCTTCTTTTTATTAACATTTTCATATTAGTATGTCCAAAGGAGCCGGTTATAGTGAAACAATATTTAAAAGAAGATGCTTGGTCGATCATCGAGGAAGGGTTCGATCCGGCAAACCACGAGATTTCCGAAAGCATTTTCAGCATCGGAAACGGATATATGGGGCAGCGGGCCAATTTTGAGGAACGGTACGGCGGCCCATCCCTGCAGGGCAGTTACATGGCGGGCGTCTATTATCCGGACAAAACCCGCGTAGGCTGGTGGAAAAACGGATATCCCGAATATTTTGCCAAAGTCCTGAACAGCACCAACTGGATCGGGATCGACGTTTGGGTGGACGGTGCCGCCCTTGACCTGGCCGCTTGCGAAGTGAAGGATTTCGTCCGCGAATTGAACATGAAGGAAGGCTGGCTCTCCCGGCGCTTTACCGCTGTTTTGGAGGGCGGAAAGGAAGTCGCCGTGGAGGCCAAGCGGTTCGTCAGCGTCGTCCGCCATGAAATCGGCGCGATCCGCTATACGGTAACTCCGCTCAATTTCAGCGGGGAGCTGCGTTTTATGCCTTACCTGGACGGCGACGTAAAAAACAAGGATTCCAACTATGAAGAGAAGTTTTGGGTCGAGGTGGAAAAAAAGGCCGCGGCCGACCTATCCTACCTGACGGTCAAGACGAAAAAGCTGGACTTCCATGTGACGTCCGCCATGGCTTTTGATGTGTTGAAGGACGGGCAAACGCTGGAGCTTTCCCCGGTGCTCAGCGAGCGGGAGAAATATGTGTCCGCCGAAGTGGCCGTTCAGGCCGGTCAAGGCGAAGCCGTAACGCTTTATAAATACGTCGCGAACGTGACCTCCCGCGATCACGGGCTGGCCGCGCTGGCCCCGGCCGGGACAAAATTGCTGCTGGCGGCGAAAGAGGCCGGCTTTGACGTTTTGCTGCGCGAGCAGGCCGAAGCCTGGGCGGAAAAATGGCAAACGAGCGACATCATCATCGAAGGCGACGTATCGGCGCAGCAGGCGATCCGCTTTAACATTTTTCAGCTCAATCAAACCTACAGCGGGGACGACGACCGGCTCAACATCGGTCCGAAAGGCTTCACCGGGGAAAAATACGGCGGCAGCACCTACTGGGACACGGAGGCCTACTGCGTGCCGTTCTACCTCAGCACGGCCAATTCCGGCATCGCCCGCAATCTGTTGATCTACCGTTACAAGCACCTGGAAAAAGCGAAGGAAAACGCGCGGAAGCTGGGCTTCTCCAAAGGCGCGCTATATCCGATGGTGACGATGAACGGCGAGGAATGCCATAACGAATGGGAAATCACGTTTGAAGAGATCCACCGCAACGGGGCCATTGCTTACGCTATTTTTAATTACGTGAATTATACAGGGGATAAAACATACCTCAGTCAATACGGTTTTGAAGTGCTGGCGGAAATCTCCCGCTTCTGGGCGGAGCGTGTGAACTTCTCGGCGGCCAAAGGCAAATACGTGATTCTTGGGGTGACCGGCCCGAACGAATACGAAAACAACGTCAACAACAACTGGTACACGAACCGGATTGCCGCTTGGACGCTGGAATATACGCTGGAAGTGCTGAACGATTTGAAAAACAACGAGCCCGACCACTATGAAGCCTTGGCGGGCAAGCTGAATCTGCAGGATGAGGAAGCCCAAAAATGGCGGCATATTATCGATAACATGTACTACCCGTACGATGAAGAACGCGGCGTATTTTTACAGCAGGACGGCTTCCTCGACAAGGAGATCGTTCCGGTTAATGAACTGGCTCCGGAGCACCTGCCGCTGAACCAGAATTGGTCGTGGGACCGGATTTTGCGCTCCTGCTACATCAAACAGGCCGATGTTCTCCAGGGCCTATACTTCCTGGGCGACCGCTACGACCTGGAAACGAAAAAACGCAACTTCGATTTCTACGAGCCGATCACGGTGCACGAATCCTCCCTGTCCCCCTGCCTGCATGCGATCATCGCCTGCGAGCTGGGATACCAGGAGAAAGCGTACGAAATGTACCTGCGCACCGCCCGCCTCGATCTCGACAACTACAATAACGATACCGAGGACGGCTGCCATATTACGAGCATGGCCGGAACGTGGATGTCGATCGTCCAAGGGTTCGGCGGGCTGCGCGTGCAAAGCGGCGAGCTGGTGCTGCGCCCGTTCATTCCGTCCCATTGGAAGTCGTTTTCGTTCAAAGTGATGTTCCGCGGCTCCCGCCTCCAGGTGAACGTTACTGAAGACAGCATCATCGTCGTTAACGAAACGGATGTGCCGGCGGCGATCCGGATTTACGATCAAAGCTATACGGTCGGCGCTATGGGCGAGGTGCAAGCGCAGCGTTCGGCCGCTCCGGCAGCGCTGAGCTGATGATCGTCCCCCATTAAGCCATGCCAAAAAAAGCTGCTCCCGGCGTAAACGCCGTGGTGAGCAGCTTTTTGGGCTTTTCCGGGTCATCATGCGGCGATGTCATGCACCAAATTTCTAAGCCATTTCCGCGACCGGATTCGCGCGATGCCGAAGCCGAACCGAACGACTTCCTCCAAAGACAAAGCGAAGTATACCAGGTAAATCGGCTGCTTGAACACAAAGGACAGTATCAAGCCCGAAGGCACTCCGATCAACCACGTTGCCGCCGATTCCATGACGAATACGAATTTGCTGTCTCCGCCGCTGTTTAAAATCCCTCCGGCCATAATCATATTTCCCACCTTAGCCCAGAGGAAAGCCGCGAAAACCCATACCAGATAAATGCCCAGACGATGCGCTTCCCCGGAAAGGTTAAAGGCTGACACATACCAAGGGGATATCACCGCGATCAGGAGTCCGACCGCAACAGAGACGATCGTCCCCAGCTTGAGGAAGCGCAGCGCATACTGCATCGCAGTCTCCTCCTCTCCGGCGCCGAGCTTGTTGCCGACCATGACCCCGCCCGCGCCGGAAAGGCCTGACAGCAGTCCTATACATATCCCTTGCAGGGGAAAAGTGATCGTCATGGCCGTCATTTCGGTGGTGCCCATCCGGCTGTAAATGACCGCGTACACCGTTTCCCCCATTACCCAAATCAATTCGGTCAAAACGATGGGATACGTCGTTTTAATGAATTTTTTCACCAAAGCCCCCGAACCTTCGAACAAATCGCCAAAGCGCGCCCGGCCCGGAAGCTTGAACAAATATACCGCTCCAACGATCATTACGCACTCTACCGCTCTGGAGAGCGATGTCGCAATCGCCGCTCCTTCTAACCCCAATTCCGGAAAACCCCATTTCCCGAAAATCAGCATATAGTTCAACAGGATGTTAAGGCCTACCGCAAACAGGCTGACGGACATCGGCAATTTTACATGCGTCGTGCTCCGCAATACGGCGGAATACAGCATAGTCAGCATGACCGGAACATAACTGAGGGATACGATTTGCAGAAAAACGCCCCCCTCGCCGATGACCCGCTTATCCGTAGTGAACACGCCAAGGCAAAGCTGCGGATTGAAAAATACGAGCAGGGTAAACAGGAAAGAGAGCGTAAACCCCGCCATCAGCCCGATACCCAGCAAGCGGGAGATGTTCTTGCCGTCCCGCTTTCCCCAGAACTGGGCCACGTAAATGGATACTCCTGCGGCAAGGCCGGCCAGCACGACGGAAATCACCGCGTAAATTTTCCCGGCCATTCCGACCGAAGCGATGGCCACGTCGCCCAATTGACCGACCATCAGCTGATCGGTCAAAGTAAAAAAAGCCATAATCAGACTTTGCAGCGTGACCGGAAGAGCGATTTGATATACGCTTTTATAGAAGTCTTTTGATGGCCGGTTCATCCTTTGCGATACCTCTTTTCCCTCGCTCATACCGCTTTTAAATAGCGAAGCAGTGTATAGTTGTCTTTGGGGAGCACCTCGGCTACCTTAAACCGTTTAGCGTAATCCAGCTTGTTGTAGCCCTCCCCGTCCACCAGCGTGATATTGGACGATCCGCCGATAATAATCGGAATCTGCATCAGGATGATTTCATCGACCAAATCCTGCTTAAACATATGCCAATTGAGAAAGCCGCCTCCCTCCACCATCAGGGTGGAAATTCCGTACTCCGCTTCCAGACGGCGGAACAATTGCGGAAAATCGACCTCGCTTTGCCCGCATACGAGACATTCCTTTCCTCTTTCCCGCAGCAGCTTCACTTTTTCCTCATCCTTGCCGTTCTCCGTCGTCACCACAATCGTTCTCCCCTCATCGGTCAGCACATGGCTGTCCATCGGGATGTCCATCGCTCTTGTCGGAACGATCCTCACCGGGTTCTTGTTCTCCTCGTGTCGGTTGGTTAGGAACGGATCATCCGTCACAATCGTATTCTTCCCTACCATAATTCCATCCACTTTGCCGCGGAATTTATGGATAAATTCCATATCCCGACCGTCAAAGAAGCTGAACAAGGGCTTGCTCGACTGACCCGGTCCCAGCGTTAGCTTACCATCGATCGAAACTTGGCTAAACACACTCGTTCTCATGGATTATCCCCTTTGCGAATTAATTTTTCCTGCCAACGTTCCGCTCCCATTTAACTGAACTGCAGCCTCCGCCGCATGACCGCATACGCGGTCTCTGCGCCATAATCAAGCAGCAGGGTCAGGCCCGCCCTCATGGCTTCCCAGACCGAGGACATCGCCGGCTCGATCGGCATAGACCGGCATTCCTCCGCCAACTCCGCCAGCCGCCCACGGTTAGCCGGACCGGAAAGCTTTAAGCGCTCGCGCGCGCCCGCGTGAACGGGAATCCGCTGAACTGCAGTTCCCCACTTTTCCTGAACCTCTTCCTTCAGCATAAAGCGGGCAAAAGACAGAATCTCCCTGCGGAGTTCCGATTCCAGCGATCCGCCGGGGAAGACAAGTCCAATCGCCGAGGTCATGGAAATCGAAGACCGTCCCCCGACGGAGGGGAGCCGGGCCACCCCCAGCCTGCTCCCCATATGCCGATCCAGGTGGTTAAAGCTCCATTCCCCGCCCAGAATCGCCCCGGTCTCACCGGCGATAAATCGCTCCAGCAGCTCGGTGGAACCGTCCATGCTGCACAGGAGCCCCTTCTCGAACTGCTTTCGTACAAACGCAAGCGCCTGTTGCGTTTCGGTTTCCGGCAGAGCGGGAACCCCCTCTTGAATGGGCCACCCGCCAAAAGCCGTCAAAAATGGCATGAACCAGTACGGCTCCTGTAAATCAGCAGCGACCGGCCGTATCCCTTTGCTTTTCAGATCTTGGCCAAGTTCCGCGATCTCCTCCCAGGAACCGGGGGGCTCCGGGAACAAATCACGGTTATAATACAACACCAGATGATTGCCCGTGAGAACCGGAAGCCCGTACGGCACGCCGGCGGAGTTCATGGAAGGGGCAAATTCCATACCTTGGCCGCTTACCAGAGCGAGCAGTTCCGCTGGCACGACAGAGTACCTCGCCTTGTCCGCGAAAGCCGCCATATCCGCCGGCACCAGAGCCATTTGCGGCGCCTCGCCTCCGGCGGCGACCCTGTTCAACCGGGAAGCCAACTCTGAAATGTTCATCATCTCGAGGACGACCTCTGCTCTATGTGTCCGGGAATAATCGCGGCACAACTGCTCCAGCAACTCGATGGACGTGTCCCCGGGGCCGTCGAATTCATGCCAAATCACTAATTTGTTTGCCTCCGGCCGCATTGTAAACGCCTCCCGCCTTCATCTTTTCGATTTGCGTATAATAGAAAATCCCGCCCTGATATGGCTCCAGCAAGCATGAACCGGCAGTGCCCGCGCAGTCCAGCGTATCCAGCGGCGATGCCTTCCCGTCCCCGCGGCTGTCGATCAGGAGCGTCCAACCTTCCGCCCCGGGATGGACGGCGCTTAAATCCACCCTCTGCCGCTCGGAAGCACTCAGATTGAAACAGCCGACAAGCAACTCGTTTCCCTCCAAATATGCGTACATGAGCACCTCCCCTTGTGCGTCCGGCATAAAGAAATGGCCTGGCCGAATCAGCTTTTTAAGCCGCTTCTTGCAACCGTGCAGCCGATTCAGCAGAGGGATCATCGGAAGCGGATGAGTCCAGTCGATAGTCAATTGATTAAAAAACGCTCTGGGGATTTCCGTCCCTCCGGAGTTGTCGGCAAGTCCGCAATTCAACGGCCGCTTTTCGTTCATTTCAATGCCCGTCGTCAGGAAGGGGACCGCATTCGGCAGAAAATAATTGAATACGCTCATCATCCGCGCCAGCTCCTGTCCGCCGCGGCTGGCGATTCGCGGCGTATCCGCCGTTTCCGAGCAGGCAAACACTGGAATGGCCAATTCCGGCAACTCCCCAAGATATTCCCGCAACCGCTCAACGGAGATATCCGTCATGACGTTCCAGCCGCTGCCCAGCATCATATTGTATCCTGCGTCCGCCGCCTTCAGATGATTGCGGTTAAACAAGTCCTCGCTAATCAGGATGGCCTCCGGGCGGATTTCACTGGTCACCCGGAATATCTCTTCCAACAGCGCCGTAGGGAGCACATGTCCGATATCGATCCTGAATCCGTCTACAGCGTAGCGGTGCAGGTTGAATTTGACGGCTTCAATCAGCATATCCCACAATTCCCGATTCGGCTCTGTCCCCGGGTAAAGGTTGCATTTGATCGTATCGAACAATACGTACGGAGGCTGATTCGGCGGCAGCAGCGGCTTGATCTGCGGCGAAACATCCTTGTACAGCCGGTAAAAGGCGATATCCGTCCAGACCGGCTGCACATCATTGATCCAGTCAGAGTGTGCCGGAGCCGTCGTAATGCCCATTTCCCGTTCCACGAGCCGGAGCAACGGCTCGCCGGTCTCCCGCGCGCGCCGCTTTATGCTTTCCCATAAAGCCGGGTTTAGCTCATTCGGAGGTGGCGAAAATTGGGCCAAGAACGAAGCCGTTTCCGCGCTGCGGTAGACGGTTTCCAGATTGTCCGGTGTACACTCCGTAAAAAAGCCCAGCTCCGGCACGCGCGGCGGACGAAAACCATTCACATGTTCTTTGCCGATCCAGTATACCCAGTCGGGGTGTTCTTCGATCACCTCGCTGTCCCGTGCCGTCACCCGGGGAATAAAATCCACCACCACTTTCATTTTCAGCAAATGGCAGGCTTCCACAAGCGCCTCCATCTCATCGTGAATCGAAAAACCCGGCATGCCGTCCAGCAGCGGGTCGTGCAACGCAGGGTCGAGCTCGAACAAAGAATGGACCGCATAGGGAGAACCAATGTCCCCTTTCCAATGCAGCTCGCTGTAGCGGGTCACCGGCAGCAGATACACAATATTTACGCCCATTTTTTTCAGCAGCGGAAGCAGGATCATCCAGCGTAAAAAGGTACCTGACTGTACGGTCCCGGTGTGCCGGTAATCCCAGGCGGCGGTATAGCGCACCAGCGAGCAGTAGATCACACTATGGTCCAAATCCCGCCCGTCAAACATCTCGTTTTCTTCGGATAAGTCGAACAAATAATTAAGGTGACTCACCAGAAAGGATACCGGATGCACCTGAATCTCCCTGTTTTCAGCATCCGATGCGGCGGCCGGATATCCGCAATCGTTCCAAACTGCCGGAATCCAGATCGGCTCCGCCGCATGGCTCTGACTTGAAGCAAGAAATTGATAAATTTGTTTCAATCGTCCTTGACGCGTCATGCAAGGTCATCCCCTTTCGCAACGGTTAGAAGGCTCAGAAGGTAAATGCCGATTTCATCGTCCCGCGTGGCGCTTTCCCGCCCCCGGACGAGCCGCTGCCCAACAGTTCTTGAATCGCCTCCTCATATGCCTCCAGAGGATACCGTTTCGTAACCAGCGTAGCCAAGCTAGGGCATTCCGCCGCATACTGCAACGCCGCCTCAAAGGTTCCCAAATATTCTCCGGCGCCGATAAGCTTGACCGCATTCTGGGTATAGCGGGTCGGAGCCAGAACATGCCGGTATCCGCCGTTGATCCCGAAAGGGACGATTCTGCCCCCCCGCTCGACCATTCGCTCCGCCACTCCCAGCTGATTCCCGGCCGTATCGATCACCACATCGTACTTTCTCCCTTCGTCTCCCCTGCTCTTCTTCTCCAATTCTTCCGGAAAGAAGACCATCGGGGAAAAACGGCGGGCAAAGTCAAGTCGGTAAGGATTCGTTTCCGTTGCGGTTACGTCACATCCGAGCCCGTGGCCCACAATTTGACACAGCATACCCATTGGTCCGGAACCTATAACTAGAACCCTGTCTTCCTGAGTTATCCCGGCCTCCTTAAAGTTGTGAAGAACGCAGGCCAGGGGCTCCACCAGTACCGCAGCCTCCAAGCTCATCCCCTCCGGGAGCTTGTGCACGAACTTCTGATTCGTTACATAGAAGGGAGCAAAGGTGCCGTGAGTGTTCAAGCCGGCGATCTTCATCCCTTTTCCGTCCGTGCCGATGCACAAGTGAAACCGGCCCTGCCGACAAAACCGGCAGGACCCGCAGCTCAAGTTGGGATCGATCACGACCCGGTCCCCTATCCGTACGCGCGTTACCTCCGACCCAGTCTCGATTACCGTACCCGCGGCTTCATGCCCCCGGATAACACCGGGAAGACCCGGTTCTTTCCCCGTAATCACCGCCAAATCCGTTCCGCAAATGCCGCTAAGCTCAATTCTGATCATGACATCCTCAGATCTGCGGCACGCGGGAGCCTCATGCTCCAACAGCTTCAATTGGTCCTGGCTCGTCCAGCTTAATGCCTTCATCCAGTTTTCCTACTTTCTCCCAGGAGCGCTCCAAAAGTCAGGTTTATAATTTATTCAAACGTTTGCGCAAATCATTTAAACCCATCATATCACTGATTTTTGTAAAAGTAAGGAAAATCCTGTCGAACACTTTCTTTTTTACAGAAAAATTACTGAAAATCGAGACTGTCAGGGAGAACCCCGTGTTTCCGCTTCGCTTGCATCTAAAAAAAACAGGCCCATGTGCAATTACATGGACCTCTTGTAGCTTATTTCAGATTAGTCACGAAAGCTGGGCTTTGTACCCTCTTCGGCATTGCCAAGCGTACAAAATATATGCGCAGTTATCCAACGCTTATTCTTTCGCCTCCACGTTCTAAAAGCCCTATGCTAAGCCCGAACGCCCAGCACGATCAGGCCGATGCCGTTAGCGGCAAGCTTGCCGTCTCCCAGCGATTGAACGTACTCGCCGCCGAAACGTGCCTCCCACGCCCCCAGTGCAGGCAGTTCAAGCGTCACCGCGCCGGGATTGGCGTTGTACAGGACGTACAGATGGCGGTCCGGATCGCCGCCGGCGTGCTCGCGCAGCGTATACGCCACCGTATGCGGCGGCGCCGCCTCGAAGCGCAGATGCGTTCGAATGTCCCGGGCCGTACGCAGGCGAAACGCCGGGTGCTCGCGGCGAAGCGCGATCAGGCTCCGCATATAGGCCACGTCATCCCGATGCGCCGCGCAGCGCTCCCAATCGAGCCAGTTGATCTCGACGGGAGCGTTGTAGCTGTTCTCCACGCCGCCCTTCGTTCGCATGAACTCCTGCCCGGCGTGGATGAACGGAATGCCCTGGATTGTGAGCACGATCGCCGAGGCGAGCCGGTGTATGGCCCGGCGTTCGGCCTCCGACGCCTCGGGCGTGGACAGCATGATTTTGTCCCATAACGTGTGATTGTCGTGGCACTCCACGAAGTTGACCGACTGCGCTGGCTCCACTGCAAACTGACGGATTTCCCCGCCGTAATCGATTCCCCCGGCAACGCCTCGTTTCACACTATCCTCAAAGCCGTCGCCGCCGCTGATAAAGCCTCTTTTTTCAGGATGAAAAATATCGCCCTTGACCGCGTCCCGGACCCCGTCGTTGAACAAGCCGATACGCGGCATCCGCGCGGCGTTGGCCTGATTGGCCCGCCGCTCCGCGGGCAGCACGGTGTCCATCATCCAGCCTTCGCCCAGCATGATCAGGGAGGGATCGATCTCATCCAATCGGCGGCGGATTTCGTTCATCGTATCGACATCGAGCAAGCCCATCAAATCGAAGCGGAAACCATCGATATGATATTCGCGCACCCAATGCAGCACCGAATCGACGATATATTTCTTCATCATCGGCCGCTCCGAGGCGCATTCGTTGCCGCAGAACGCTCCGTCCGAGAAGGTGCCGTCCGCCTTGTAGCGCAAATAATAGCCCGGCACCAGCTTGGTGAAATGAATCAGGTACCCGTCGAACACATGGTTGTAGACCACGTCCATGATGACTCGGAGCCCCCGGGCATGCAACGTCTGCACAAGGCGTTTCAATTCGGCGATGCGCGCGGCCGGATCGTAAGGATCCGTGGCATAGGAGCCTTCCGGCACATTGTAGTTTTTCGGATCGTAACCCCAGTTGTAATGGGGTTCATTCAAACGGCGTTCATCCACGCTCTCCCTGGAGTAGTCGAACACCGGCAGCAGCTGCACATGCGTAACGCCAAGCCCGGCGATATGGTCGAGTCCCGTCGGTATGCCGTCCGGCCCCCGGGTTCCTTCTTCGGCCAGACCCAGGAATTTGCCTTTCTCGCGAATGCCGCTCCGCGGGTGAACCGACAGATCGCGGACATGCAGCTCATAGATCACCGCGTCGGTCTCCGAAGCCAGCGGCGGCTTCACGTCTTCGTCCCACCCTTCCGGATCGGTGCTCCGCAGATCAAGGATCGCCGCTTTATCCCCGTTGACGCCCACCGCCTTGGCGTAAGGATCGGCGGCTTCGTTCCATTGCGCCCCCACTTTTACCCGGTAAGTGTACAGCAATCCATGGCAATCCTCCGGGATCAAGAGCGTCCACGTCCCCTGCGCATCCCGCTGCATCGCCAGCTCTTTGACCGGCGCGCCGTCCCAGGTTTCGTACAGGACGACCCGCGCTTCCGAAGCCGTAGGGGCCCACAAGCGGAAGCGGGTTTGCTCCAGCGTATAGACGGCCCCCAAGTCGTCGCCCTCATAATAAAACTTCGTGTCGAATTCCGCGTCGAATACGGAAATTCCCCCGGTAACCGCCATATCGCCGTAATCTATCGTACCTTCGAATTTTTTTTGAACGGACAAACGGCTTCACTCCTTTCCCCGCAAATTCCGTAAATGCGGAAGCACATCTTCCGTATATGTGCGCAATATTTCCCCCACACTCCAGGCCTGCGTAAAACAGCCGCGCCCGGTGCAGGCAAATTCCCCGTCAAAAATTTCGGCAATCCCGCCGATGCCCCCATCTTGGAGGTGATCCTCAACCACGGCGCACATTTCTTTCGCCGCCAGGACGGCTCGTTGGCTGTACCCGTTCACTTTGCAGTAGGCCGTGATGAACGCCCCCAGCGGAAAAGCCCAAACCGTCCCCATGTGATAAGCGCCGTCCCGGTCGATCAATTTGCCGATATAGCGGGGCCGGAAGCGCGGGTCCCGGAAAGAAAGCGACCGCAGCCCGTAAGGCGTGTACAAATGCTTATATACCGTGCCGACGACGGCCTTCTCCTGGTCAGGTGGCAGCATCGTAAACGGCAGCGACACCGCCCAAATCTGGTTCGGCCGAATCGAAGGATCATTGTTGAATCCCCCGTCCTTTTGGGGCACATCAACAACATCGTACAGACATTGGTCCGCCTCGTTCCAAAAACGGCTGCGGAAAGATTCCCGCACTTTCTGCGCCAATTCATCATATGGCTCCGTTTCCCCGAAACGTTCCGCCAGCCGGGCCATAATGCACAGCGCGTTGTACCACAGGGCGTTGATCTCCACCGGCTTGCCGTGCCGCGGGGTCACGACCCAATCGCCTACCCGCACGTCCATCCAGGTGACCTGATCCAGGCCGCCGCCCGCATGAATCAGCCCGTCCTCGTCCATCCCGATCGAAAAATCGGTTCCGCCGCGGTAGGCGGCGACGATTTCTTTTAACGTTGGATAGACTGTAGCGCGAATGAACCTGTAATCATCTTCCCCACCGGTATGTTTCAAATATTCATAGACGGCGTGAACATACCAAAGCGAAGCGTCCACCGTGTTGTACAGGGGCTCCTGGCCATCGTCCGGGAACATGTTCGGAATCAGCCCGCCGCGGACATAACGTGAAAACGATTCCAGAATTTCGCGCGCCTCCGCGAATCTGCGGGTGGCCAAAGCCAGTCCGGGCAACGCGATCATCGTATCCCGGCCCCAATCGGTGAACCACGGATAACCGGCCAGCACCGTTTTCAGTCCGGTTGACTCCCGGTCCACGATAAAATGGTCCGCCGCTTCAACCAGACGGTCCGCGAGTCTGTCGCCGTAACCGGCCGCCGCCACCAGTTTGTCCATCCGCTCCTTGTATTCGCGAACGATAGCGAAGCCGTCCTTGCCGTCAAGCGGCTCCGTCGAACATTTGAAATAAAAGGCTTTGCGCTCGTAAGGCTCGATCGTTACATTGATTTCATAAGGGGTATAATGACAATCCACGCCCAAAAAACCGTTCCGGTTCTCGAAAGCGTAAAAATGCCCTTCCTCGTACATATGAGACGGCGTTGCCATCGTTACCGGCAGCGTGGAACGGTCCAGATATTCGCCCGCCGACGCCATGAACGATATCGTTACGTCCGGCCCGCTCTCCGGCGTCAGCCGCAGTACATTGCCCTCCAGCTTAGTTTCGAAGCGCAGGCTCCCTTTTTCCGACACGTCCCCGGGAGAGCGGTAGTTAAACAGCGGGACCAGCTTGATTTGCGCGCGCTCTTTCCCGCCGGCAATCTCGTAGCAGACCGCCGCCGTATTATGCCCATACTCCAGGGAAATCGTTTTGCGGATATTCACGTCCTCGACCTGGTAGTCGTATTCGGGCACCGTGTCCAGCTTGAACCGCCGCAAATATCGGTGTCCGTCTTTTCGCCAGTTGATATACTGCTGGGAGGCAAGCTCATAGGTTTGCCCGCCCATACACACCTGCTCCTGGATGCGGGTAAACACCAGCATACGGTTCACCGGCGCTCTGGCCGACGCAACCAAATACCCGTGCGACATCCGAAAGCCGCCGCCAGGGACGGAATGGTTGGCATATCCGCCGATCCCGTTGCCGATCAGCCACTCCTTCTCATTGCCTTCCTCAAGAGTGCGCCAGGCGCTCCGTCCCAGGATATAAGCTCTGTCCGCAGCGCCTCTGTCTTTTGCCTGAACCTGAACCTGTACCTGCACCTGCACCTGCTCTCGAACCTGACTCATCCCGATTTCTCCTTCCGCCTCGCTTTCGTTTAGCCTCCCGCCCCGTTATTCCCTCTGCGCGGTTGCTTAAACGTTTACCTTATCTTTATGTGCTGGATTATATCATCGAAATCAAAAGAGGGCAATCGTTTGCACAAAAACGGATGAACCAGAGTGCAAAGCTTCTCGACCTTGACAGCGACTTCACGAACAGAGCAAAAATCAGCTTGAGTCCTTATGCTAAAGGTGTTTTAAAGAATTAAGATAGGCGGACAGAAGAGTTGTCTGGCCCAACTTTATAATCCTTGCTTACAGTCAAGTCGAAAACCGATCGCGGCAAGAAACGCGAAGGGCGTTGAAAGCTTGAGGACAGGGAAGTAGGGTGGGGTGGGGTGGGCGTCAGATCAACACTCGCTGTCCGGAGACTTTACACGATTATCCCGTTTAATCAGGTAGCGAGAGAAAGATAAACTCGGGTGAAAAAAATATTTGCGGAGAAGCAGATAGGTTCGAGATAATTTAGACGGGCTTAGGAGAGGGAATCAGGTTTAGAGGGGTAAAACAGACCGGACAAAAGATCAAGACAGAGATCAAGACAGGAAATCAAGAGCCCATTAAGTTGATCTGCATCAAACTCCCCCTAACGTTCAAGCGTCACGATCAGGCCGCAGCCGCAAGGGGTTGATTCGGTTGGCGCGCGATCAGCCGGCGGTAAGGAATCGCCGGAATCGCCACACACATGCGCAGTAACTTCTGCCGCATCGTTTCTTCCTCTCCGGGCAGTCCTCCGGGCAGGCGCAGCCGGCGGCGTCCAGTGTACTCGTTTAGGTACGCCTGCAGATGCTTCAGTCCCAAGGCTCCATACGTACTCTTCAGCGATTCCCACGCCTCTCTCACCACTTTCCGCAAGGGCGCATACAGCCGAAAGGCTTGAAGGAACGACTGTACCGTCGATGTACGGACATCCACATGCCCGTTGATGAACGCATCGAGTTCGTGACGGTTCGCCCTTTTTTCGCCTCCCCGCTTATGCGGCACCAGGCGGATTTTGACCTGCTCCGGCTCGCCCGACTCCGTGACCGTGCAGCCTGCTACGACCGCCGAGGCATACGGATGCGAAAGCTGACACCGGGACGGATCACGCCCATACTGATCGCTGTTCACCTTCACGTCTCCAGAGAGCAGCTCCCGGGCATCGAACTCCCCCACGGCATGGCGTATTCGGTGCAACATTGACCAGGCGGTCTTGTAGGCGACCCGGATCACCTGGCGCAGCCGCATCGCCGAGATGCCGTCAGGGAGCAGGAACAACTCCAGCGCCTGAAACCACTTCACTAGGGGCAGATGCGTTCCTTCAAAAATCGTGCCGACCAAAGGCGATGTTTGATGCTTACACTTTCCGCACTCGAACAAGGGGATATGCCGGGAGGTCAGACGGCTGCACCGGGTGTAAGCGCAGCGCGGGCAGACGAAGCCGTTTGGCCACTTCATCGCAATCAGCGCCTCCATGCAGTCCTGCTCGCTGTTAAAACGGCTGCTGAATGGCTGAAGTTCCGTTCCCGCATTGATCTCCATGTTTGCTCGCCCCCCGAATCAATAATACACGAACGCAAGTTCCATTTATTTCATTATACCAAACGTACGTTCTCTTATCAAGTTGAAAATTTCACCTGAACCGCCTCATTTTTTCCTCGGCTTTTTTGTGTTTTTTCTTCTCTTTTTTTGGAACCCTTGACTTGCTCTAGCCCCACCCCCTGCTCCCTGCTCCTTAACGAAGGGGATAATCGTGCAAGGCAGGCAGCAGGCAGGGACACCAAGACACGAACACCAAGACACGAACCCTTTAGACAGCCCCCTCACCTGGCGTCGATTTGTGACACTACTCGAAACGGCCACGTTGTAAAAGGTAGATACACTGACCCCGACGGATCGTGTCGCCTCTACATCGTTGACGCTTCTATGCTTCCATGTTTGAGCGTAGAGCGGAATCGCAGCAAAGCGGTCGAGTTGCTTGCCCAACTTAGAGATCATGCCACCGGCACATTTGTCAAGGGATCTCCTATGCACACGGTTGGCTGGTTGACTTACAACGGTTGCTCGACTTGATCAACGAAGCAGCCCAAGAAGCCGGGAAGACACTGTCCGCCTTTGATTCGGCGTCAACTCCGGCAATGGATTGCTGCTTTACCCAGCTGCATCAAGGCTTGTCTGCCGATGTTTTGCTGCGAATTTTGAGTTATAAATTTTCGAAAAAAACCGGTCCTTTGAGGACCGGTTCTTCTCTCCGTCACTTTCGGCAGCTGTTTTATCCCGCTTGTTTGACGATATACTCCAGATCGCCCAGCATCAGCTTGGCAAAGCTGGAGTTGATGCCTTTTCCGCCTTGCGCGTTGATCGTCTGCTTCAATACATTGATTTTTTGCTTGCGCTCACGGTCTGTTTTCGCCTTTTGCAGGGAGCTGATCTTGGCGTCCAGGCTTTGGGCGATTCCCTTCTTCACGTAGCCTGCCGCTTCTCCGGCATCAACCAGCTCGTCCAGATGGGCGATGTCGATCGTAACCGTAAAGTCGAATTGCTCAGCAGAATGGAGCCCGGCTGCATCCGTCGCGCTGACGACCAGTTTATGTTTGCCCGCCGCCAGAGAAAGCGGCGTAATTTCGTGCAAACCGGCGATTTGGCGGCCGTCCAATTGATACGCCGTATTTTTCACTCCGCTTACGGCGTCCTCGACGTCAACTTGAATCGGAAGCTCGGTTTCGATTTGCAAAAACTGCCGGTCCCCGGAAAAATGAATCACCGGCGATCCGCGGTCGATATTGATGTAGAGCGTTTTCTCGGTTTCGCTATTCCCGGCCCGGTCCCACGACCGGTATTCGATCACGTATTTGCCGTCCTCGGTCAGCAGAATCGGAGAAGCATAGGCAAGCCACTCCCCGCCGTTGATCCGGTATTCGGTCCGTTCCAGACCGCTCCCGCCTTCGTCCTGTGCCGACAAGTAGACCGTAACGTCCTCCGGATTGTACAGCTCCTGCCCCGCGGCACCCGAAGCGTTCGCCCGGGTCACCGGAGCCAGCGTATCTTCTTCCGCACCGCTAAGCACAACGTGATCCAGAGAGAGCGGCTTCAGCTGGTACGTCCCGCGAAAAACCGAAGCGATGCCGGTGATGTCCACCTTGGAACCCGCCGGGAAAAGCGCGCTGAATGCCGCCATGTCCACGCCTGTCCGGCCATCGAAACGGACGCGCGTCGCCGCGCCGCCGCCTTTGACGACGTTAAATTCAAACGAGCCGGCCGGAGAAGCCGCGGCCACGTCTTGAACCGCCACATCGGTTAACGTGATGAACTGTCCCTGATTGCCGTCCGTGACCGCCTCCTGCTCGATCGGCTGCGGAAGCGGAGCGGTCCCTTTCTTTTCGATCGTGAGCGGATTTTCCAGCTCAACCTCCCCGTTGTACAAGGTCCGGGTGGCGCTGATGCGAATCAGATCGCCCGCATGGTAGCCGGAGGCCGTTTGGAACACGTAAACGCCGGCCGTATCGTCCTGGAGGTAAAACCCTTGTCCGCCAAACAGCCCCGGCTCGGACGTAATCACGCCCTCCACGGTAACGACCGTGCCGTCGGCCGCCGAGCGGGCCGCGGCGATCGTGGCCAATTCCGGCACCTGCGGATGGTCACCCGGCAGCGGCTCGGCAGCGACGTCGGCGATCGCCACCGTCTTCGTCAGCGCGTTGCCGCTCCCCTGCTTGAGCCGCAGGTTGGCGCTCGCGGCCGTCACGCCCGGCTTGAGCTGGACGGTCAGGTCCTTTGCCGCGTGCCCCTGGGCATCCCCCGTCAGTGAAAACGCCGGGCTGTAATTGTAGTCGGACCAGGTGCCGTCGGCGTTTTTGAAGCGGGCGATCTGTTCTCCGCCGGCCAGGTAAATGCCGACTTTAAGGTCCGATACCGTCTGGCCGTGCGTTAGGCCGTCGGCTGTCAAGCGGATCTGGAACTCCTGCGCGCTTGGCAGTTGCGCCTGGTGCACGAACGCGTACTTAGGCTCCGTGGCGGGCGCTTGCGCCGAGCCGTAGGAGCCCGGCTTGAACGTCGCCGGGTCGTACCATTTATAGCCGGGGGCCGGTTGGGCCCAAGGCTCCGGCTGCGGCTCGGTGGTGGCGGCCGGCTTCTCGGACGGCTTCAACTGGGTCGGTTCATCCAGCTCAAGCCCCGGCACCTCGGCGAAGGAAGTGTAGCTTTCGTCGTTGGCGAGCCACTTCACGATTTGCACCAGGAACAGCCCATCGTCGACTTCCTTGAAGCCGTCGTACGTCGTTTTCTTCTGGCCGTTTTCTTCCCTTACATATTTTGGAGTTGCATCCTCCACGGGCGAAGAATCGCCGATAAAGGCCGCTTTGCCGAGCCCAAGCTTGGACACCGCCGCATACGCCCCTTCATCTCTGCCCCCGCCGTTGTAGACGCCTTCGTCTACCGCGTTCCCCCAGGCCGGAACGCCTTCGGGAACGTAAACTAGGCCTTTTGCTTGTTGCGGATTCAAAATCGCCAGCGTAGAGCCGGCATGCATGGCCACGGCCCCAACGCCTTTCGTGATGCCAAACGACTGCGACGGGCTGACGACGTCGTTCGCATTAACGTCCCCAAGGGCGTTATAGCGGAACCGCACGCCGAAATTGTCCGCCAGCCAATCGGAGCTCGTTACCCCCTGCATCGCCGGAGAGGCTGCTTCTTCCACGCTCATGCCTTTAGCGGGATTCTCATATGCTCCGCGGCGGAATCCGTTGAACACTTCGGAGGCGTCCCAGCGGTTTTTGTTGCGGTCGGCATTATAATGGTCGGATATGAAAAATACCGCTCCGCCGTCCTCGACATACTCCACCAGCGCCTCTTGCTCCGCGGCTTTAAAAGGCACATTCGCTTCGGGAATGACGAAGACATCGTAGTCACGAAGCGCGTCGTACGTGATTGCTGTTTCGCCGAACGTATACGGGATCGGCCGCTCCAGCGCCTCGACCGTGAAGCCCGCCCCGCGCAGCCCGTCGGCGAAATCGGAAAACGCGCCGTCGATCACCCAATCGGCCGCGCCGGCAGTTTGGGCATGCGTATTGTCAAACAGCACTTTTTTGCCGGTGCCGTCCGGCAGTTCCGGGATTTGCCCTGGATCTCCCGGAGGTTGACCCGGATCTCCCGGATTTTCGCCAGGATTTTCTCCTGGATTCTCACCAGGGTTTCCGCCCGGGTTTTCCGGCTCTCCGGGGTTCTCGCCCGGTTCCCCCGGTTTTCCCGGTTCGCCTGGTTCGCCCGGCTGCGCTGCGGCAAACTCAAGCGCCGTCACGCTTTTTAATCCGGGAAAGTTGTTGTACGCGGCCAGCGTGCCGGACACCGAAACCTGCTTGCCGATGATATCCGGGTTGCTTTGCAGGCCGAATTCGGCTCTCAGTCCGGACGGAATCTGCACATCGACGAGTTTGGCTTTATCCCGCTCTCCGGCCGTATCCGCGATCAGAAAGTTATAATCATTGGCGAACGGCGCCTCGAAATCGGCGGTCTGCGACCCGGCGGCATGTCCGACGATATAACCGGTTACCGTAACGGATTCGCCGCTGTTTCCTTTGGCGATCGCTTCGGCTACGCTGATCCCTGCAGCTGCAAATTCGCCTTTCTCCGTTGTCATGGAAGTCGTTGGCTCCGGGACGGCTTCGTTGCCCGTGGCCGCCTCCGCTGTGATGTACTCTTGTTCCGCTGCATTTGCCGGCTCCGCCGCTTCCGCGGCCAATCCCGGTACTCCCGTTATGCCCAAAGCGCCGGCCAATATCAGGCCAAGCAGTTTCTTGCTCCAACGCCTCCTCATCATGGATCGACTCCTCCTCAAATTTAAGATGAACTACCTCCTCATCATAGAGATGGATCAAAAACAGACTGTTTACGTTTTGTTAAAGTATTGTAAAATTGTATTTTTTACTAATATATAGGCTTATTGTCTTATTTATAGAGTTTTGCGGCGGCTATTAAATAGATATTCCGACAGTCCGATATATAAACAAGTTAGTTCTTTGGAACTATTTCATGACTTTTCATGAAAACTACTTCATCAAGAGATGCGGACGGAGGTACATATGTATTGTTCAAACTGTGGAAAACTTTTGGAAAAAGAGGACAAATTTTGCGCGGGATGCGGAGCACCGGCCAAACCTCGGCAAAATGAGCCCGCTGTTCCCCTCCCCCCTGCCGAACCAGGCAAGACCCCAGGTAAGGCCGGAGAAAGCCAACCTCCGTCAGAATTCGGAGTTCCTGCCGAGGAGCTTGAACTGTTCATAGGCCAACGCGCGGGCGCGTATTTTCAAAAATGGCGCCAAGATCACCGCTGGAATTGGCCCGCTTTTCTGTTCGGCGGCTTTTGGCTGCTGTATCGGGGGATGTATTTATACTGGCTGATCTATCTAATCGTGTGCTCGCTTATTATCAACATCGTCGGCTCCCTTGTATTTCCGGGTTACCAGGTCTCGTTCAGCCTGGTCATCACGATGTTAACCTTGCAGCTCGCCTTAAAAATAGCCTTTGCCGTGGCGGCCAATTCCATCTATCTGCATCATGCCCGGCGCAAAATAAAGGCTTTGGGCTACAGGTACCCAAACGACCGGGAAACCCGGGAGACAAAAATCGCACAAGCGGGAGAGACGAGCCTTTACATCCCGATTGCCTTGGCCCTGCTGCCTTTTTTGCTGGCGGTGGTTTACGGGCTGTTCACCTTCCTGCATACGTATCAGCAAATCCAGCAAGTGATCGACTCCGAAGTTCAGGAAAGCCGGTATCCTTGACGGTGTGATCGAGGGGTATAACGGCGCAGTACGTTGGTTCCGGTTCACTAACGTCTACATCCAACGTAACGGACCGGAAAGACGTTATTTGCTCATTTCCCGGATATTTCCCGCTGTAACGGACTCCAGTGCCGCTATTCGGCTTCTTGGAGGGAGATTTTCTACGGTTTGGAGAAAATAAGGTCCCCTCGGTCCGTTAGACCGCATTGCGGCGCGTCAGCGTCGGACGGCACTTAACCCGAGCCGCGCCGAAAAAGGGCTGTCCCAAAGACCAGATATGGCCTTCAGGACAGCCCGATTGCATTTCGTATAGCGAAGAAACCCGAAAGCCGCGTTTCTAAACCCCCGCCTTTTCCAGCATGCCGCGCGCAATCCAGACGCCCGCCGCGCCGGCCTGAGCCAGCCCGCGGGTGATGCCCGCTCCGTCGCCGCCGCAGAATAAGCCGCCGATTTCCGTTTCCAGCGACTCGGTCAGCCTCGGGCGGGCGGAATAAAACTTTGCTTCCACGCCGTAAAACAGCGTATGCTCGGAGGCGATCCCCGGCGTTACTTTATCGAGCGCTTCGACCATTTCGATCAGGCTTTTCATCGTATTGTACGGCAGCACGAGGCCAAGGTCGCCCGGCACGGCCTCTTTGAGCGTCGGCTCGAGAAAGCCTTCGGCAATGCGGCCGGCGGTAGAGCGGCGGCCCCGGAGAATGTCGCCGTATTTTTGCACGATGACTCCGCCATTGGACAGGTCGTTGGCCCGCTGGCAAATCTCCCGCGCATATTCGTTGGGCTTATCGAACGGTTCGGTAAACTTGTGCGAAACGAGCAGGGCAAAGTTCGTGTTTTGCGAACCGCGCGCAGGGTCTTTAAACGAATGGCCGTTGGCGGCCATAACCCCGCTGTGGTTTTCGACGACCACATGCCCGGACGGATTGCTGCAAAACGTGCGCACCCGCGTGCCGACCGAAGTGTTGTAAATGAATTTCCCTTCGTACAGATGCTCGTTAATCTCGCGCATGACCACGTCCGACGTTTCCACGCGTACCCCGACATCCACCTGGTTGTTGGTCATTTTCAAGCGGCGTCTCTTCAAAATGTCCGTCAACCAGGCGGAGCCGTCCCGTCCGGGAGCGACCATGACCAGATCGGCCTCGTGCGTCTCCCCCGATTTAAGCTGAATTCCGCGAACTTGATGGCCCCCGTCGGATTTAACCGTGATCAGGTCCTCCACCTCGGCCTTGAACATCATGTCGATCCGGGTGTTCAAATACTCGTAGATCGATTTCAGAATTTCGAGGTTTTGTTCCGTCCCCAAATGGCGGACCTGCGCCCGCAGCAGCTTCAGCCCCGCGGCGTATCCGCGCTGCTCGATTCCGCGCACCGCTTCGGTCAGCGGGTCGGTGATGTTCGTCGTGGCGCCGTGCTCCAAATTGATCGCATCGACGTATTTGATCAGCTCCAGCACTTGGGACGGAGCGATATAATCGCTCAGCCAACCGCCGAATTCGGTCGTAATGTTGAACTTTCCGTCGCTGTACGCTCCCGCTCCGCCAAACCCGGCCGTGATCGAACAGGCCGGCAGGCAGCCGGCGTATTCTTTTTTCCCGGCCGGAGGCGGGCACAGCGTAATTTTCTCCTCCAAAATCGGGCAGCGGCGGCGGTAAATATCGTGCCCCTTATCCACCAGAAGCACCTTCCAGTGAGGCGCCTTCCGCGTCAGTTCGTAACAGGCAAAAATCCCCGCCGGCCCGGCCCCAACCACAATTGCATCGTATTTACTCATCAGCTTCCTCCTGATAGGAATGATAGTCAACGGGCGAACAAACCCGGAAAAAACAAAAAATCCCGGCTATCCAATAGGTATGCGAAAGCTCCTATTCGTAGCCAGGAATTTAGGGTTCCTTGTAGAGACCCCCGATCCGTATTACCGGGGATATACGAAATCAAAATATTAACATATTCGGTTTCCAGCAACAATCCGAGTATATGAGAAACAAACGTATAAGTCAAGGGGAATTTCTTTTATTATTCGGTTTTTTTGAAGTATCTTCGATGTTTTTATTTTAAACACAGTCTTAAAGTTCGCAAAACACGAACATTCTCCGAAAACTCCTCTTTATATTTAAACAATGCTGATTAGCATTGCTTCCGGATCATATTGTATAATAGTAAAGTAATTTATTTTATTTTAAATCATAAGGAGTAGATGCAAAGAATGGACAGTGACAGGCTTTTGGTGTTGAATTTGGTATTGGTCGTAATCCTTATCGCTTTAACGGCATTTTTCGTGGCGGTAGAGTTTGCGATTGTTCGTGTTCGGGGCAGCAGGGTGGATCAATTGATCGCCGAGGGACGCAAAAACGCGCTCGCGGTCAAAACGGTAACGACCCATCTGGACGGCTATTTATCCGCCTGCCAATTGGGGATTACGATCACCGCGCTCGGACTCGGGTGGCTCGGGGAGCCTACGGTGGAGAAGATACTGCATCCGCTGTTCCACAGCCTCCATGTACCTGATACACTAAGCAGTGCGCTATCTTTTATCATCGCTTTTGTAGTTATCACTTATTTGCACGTCGTTGTGGGTGAACTGGCGCCAAAAACGATGGCCATCCGCAAATCCGAGGAAATCGCCTTGCTTACGGCCAAACCGTTGATCCTGTTTACCAAAATCATGCGCCCGTTTATTTGGGCCTTGAACGGATCGGCGAACCAGCTCGTGCGCTTGTTCGGCATCAAGCCGGCTTCCGAGCACGAAGAGGCCCACTCCGAGGAAGAGCTGCAAATCATCATTAATGAAAGCTTTGAAAGCGGGAAAATCAATCAAAGCGAATACGGCTACGTAAGCCGGATTTTTGCCTTCGACAACTTGCTGGCCAAAGAAATTATGGTCCCCCGCACCGATATGGCGTGCTTATATACAGACAAGTCGCGGCAGGAAAATCTCGAAATTATCAAAGAGCAGCAATACACCAGATTCCCTGTCGTCGAAGGAAGTAAAGACAACGTCATCGGGATCATCAATACGAAACAGTTTTTCCTCGCCCACGAGAGCAACCCGAATCTGGATATCGCTTCGATCCTGCAGCCGGTCATGGCCGTCTCGGAAGTGATTCCGGTCAACGAGCTGCTCAAAAAAATGCAGCAGGAAGGCACTCACATCGCCATTCTGATCGACGAATACGGGGGTACGGCCGGACTGGTAACGATTGAGGACATTCTCGAGGAAATCGTCGGGGAAATCCGCGACGAATTCGATAAAGAGGAAGAAGAGCCGGTCGTGCAGCTCAGCGACACGCATGTCATCGCCCAGGGAACGGTAACGGTTAACCAGATTAACGAGCTGCTGCTCACCGATCTCAGCACCGAGGAAGTCGATACGATCGGCGGCTGGCTGTTCGGGATGAACCCCGGCATGGACGTCGGCGAAACGCTGGAGCATGAGGATTTGACCTTTAAGCTGCTGGAAAAAGAACCGCACCGCTTCCGCAAGCTGGAAATCGTAAAAAGGGCCGTGGTAGAGGCCAGATAGACGGATAGTCGGGAGCCGGATCGATTAGGATAAAAAAAGGCTGTCCGCAGGTTAACCAAAACTTGCGGGCAGCCTTTTCGGTTTCTTCGGGAGGAAGGCTTTGAAGCTTAGACTCACGGGAGCTGCCGCCGGACTTCGGCCACTTCATCATCCCGGGGCATTTCATCGCCGTAACGGACTTTATAGTACAAGCGGACAAGGAAGCCCGGCCCCGTATTTTTCAGCTCCTTGACGCCGGCTGCCGCCAGCGGCGCCGGTCCCGGCCCATCGGCCGCGCGGGCTGCAAACGATTCAGGCTCGGCAGGCTTTGCGCCCTCGCCGGCTGCCGCGGGTTTGACGAATACGGCCTCCCTTGCGGCCTTGGCGGCCTCCGCCTCCGCCGCGGCCGCGGCCAGCTTGCTGGCGTAGCCCGGCATTTCCGCTTTCTCCTTCACCTTGCCCGCCGCCTTGCTGCGTCCCGTTTTTGCGGCGCGCTCCCGCCTAATATCCAAGGTCGTTTCATAGGGCGTAAGATGCGGTTTGATCCGATACCCGCCTTTACGCTCCGCCTGCAGCATACGGCGGTACAAATAGCGGACTCTCTCCCGATTGTCCCGCAGCTCTTCCCAGCGTTCGGCTTTTCCGGGACGGAGCAGAGCCGCGCCCGCCTTTTTCCACTTTTTGAGCGCAGCTTCCCATGTGAAAATACGGACTTCCTCATCGCGGTAGGCGGCGTTTTCCTCCACAGCCTTCTCCCGGCGCAGCAAATCCAGCAGGCGGTCGATCGCCCGGCGCCATACTCCGCCCGCGTTCCGGTAAAGCCAATACAAGCCGAAACCAAGGGCTGCCGCAAGGGCAAGGATGCCGATGGAATAAAAAGCGATGTCCAAGAGCCGTGACCAGATTCCCGGCTCGTGCGCCTCCGCCGCCGGCAGCATCGGCTGCATGGGCGGCAGCTCCACCGCTTGTTCCGGCGGCGGCTCCTGCTTCCCCGGGCGGGCCAGCCATTGGACAAGCGTTTTCACCATGCCCCACAGCTGGCGGCCGAGCCACCCGCCCGCCCCGGCTGCCAGCGCCAGGGCGACGATGACGATAACGCCGATAAACAGGCGGTTATGGCGTTTCAAGCCGCCGGGAAGCCGCTCCGCTGGATCGCCGGACAGAAAGCTGTAGCGCAGGAGGCTGTCGTTCGTAACGAACAAGGCCAGCGCCAGGCAGGCCGCCCCCGACCAGGTGAGCAGCGGGACCGCTCCTTCGAGCCCGGGGATGCGCGGGAAGGCGATGCCGGCGACAAAGTATAAGGCGATGCCGGACCAGTACAAGCGGAAATTGCCGATCCGCAAAGCGGCCGTAAGCCCCTGAAGGCAGCTGAACGCGCCGGCGGCAAACCAGAAGCCGGCACGCACCATCGCAAGCGCGAGGGCCATGGGCTTGGCCGGGCCAGCGCCGGAACCTGCGGCCGAAGCCGCGCCGGTACCAGTGCCAACAATGGCATTAGCATTGGCAGCATTAGCATTAGTAGCATCCGCATTGGCGACCGCGCCGGTCCACGTCCCGCTCCAAGCCTCTGACCAGGCGCCGGCGCCTGCCCAAACCGCTGCCAGGGCAAGCACCGCTCCCAGCAGCAAGGCGGCGGCCCACCGCTGCCACACCCTGCGCAGCCGGTTGCGCAGCAGCACGCCCCCTAGCGATGCCAGCGGCAGCACTCCCAGCCAAACGGCCTCCCCCGGCCCCAGCAAATAGGCCTGAGCGGCAAGCCAAACCGGGAGCAGCAGCCCCAGTTCGACCAGGCAGGACAGCCAAAGCTTTAACGAGCTGTATATGTAAGCGGAACCATTGGATTTCGCGCCAATCGCTTTCCCCTGGCTTGCATCTGGTTTCACGCCAATAACCTCCATTATTTTATAACTGGAACCGGCTCTTCAGAACATGTATATCAACTTATTCACCGATAAAATCATCATACCATAACCGTGGCGGATCCGGCGCCATTTCTGTCCGTGCATCGTCACTCATCGCATAGAAAGGCGGCCTCCCCGGTTGCTATTCCGGAGAACGGCCGCTTTGTCGCTTTGTTGCCTTGGCGCCGATATCCATTTCATGCTTACATCGCCGCCGAGCCGGACAGCCAAGGTAAGGTCCATTGGAAAATTCCAATTAGGTTGACGGAAAGTGCGCGCCATCTTGAGATCTCACTTGGAAATATCCAATCCAGCGGCTATATTTACCGGCAAATTTTAATTCTATTGGATATTTCCATTCAAAACGGCGGGTCAGCTCTCGGCATATGAACGATTAAACAACCAAGCTAGCAAAAAGACGTCTTTCCCAACAGTCAGCCAACCGAAGTTTCGGTATACTCGGCGCCATCTTCGGCGGCGGTGCCGATGCGTTGAACGAGCAGCGGGTTTTTGCGCGCTTCCGCTTCGAACTCCACCATTTCCTGCAGCCCGGCATAAAGCGAGTAAGCCGGCTGCCACCACAACACGTCGCGGGCTTTGCCGTTATCCAGCACGCTATGCTCGATATCGCCCGATTGCGGGGGGCGGTGCTGCGGCGATACGTTTCTCCCGCTCAGCTCCCTGAGAACGTCGACGGCTTCCAGGAGGGAAATCCCGGTGCCGCTGCTGATGTTCATGACCTGCCGGGACCCGGTGCGCAGCGCCGCCGCGTTGGCCGCCGCCACATCCTTTACATAAATAAAGTCGCGCGTCTGGCTGCCGTCCCCGTACACTTCGAGCGGCAGCCCCGCTATCATGCGTTCCACGAACGCCGTGAGCACCCCGTCCTCCCCGGTCCGGATTTCGCGTATTCCGTAGACGTTGGCGTACCGGAGAATGGAGTAATCCAAATTGTACCGCCCGGCAAAAGACTGGATGTACATTTCCGCGACCAGCTTGGAAACGCCGTAACAGGACAACGGCTCCGTCGCATGCGTTTCCTTGACGGGAACCTCCCGCGGATTGCCGTAAACCGCGGCGGATGAAGCGTAGATGATTTTCCGCACCTCGTAACGCGCGCACAGCTGAAGGAGCCGGATCGTCCCCATAATGTTCGTTTCCGCATCGTCCAGCGGTTTTTGCAAGGAGCGTTGGACGCTGATCTGCGCCGCGAGATGAATGACGGAGTCCGGCCGTTCTAAGGCAAAAACATGCTCCAGCTCCTCCGACACGATATCCAGCTGATACACGGTCACCGACTTGTCCCTGCCCAGGTTCCTGACCGCCGCAGCCCGGTCGACCACCACCACTTGGTCTCCTTGCGCCACAAGAAGTTCTACCGTATGCCGCCCAATAAATCCCGCTCCCCCAGTTACTAACACTTTCATTGTTCCGACTCTCCCATTCCACGGTTTTCCGCCAGATTTCACTGTCTCAAACACCATATGTCAGCAATTTCCGGAATATACTCCGCGGTGCCGGATAATCGCAGGACGGCAAGCGCAGCCCGGCTTGCAAACTCGTGCGGCGCAGTTTTCCCCGTCTTTTTCCCGCACCCCTAGAATAGAAGGCGCCAATGGCAAATATACTGCTATGAAGCTAGCAAAAAAGCCCGCAAATATACCTATTCCGGAGATGGAGAGGAACTATGAAAATACCCAAAAAACTGGTCATATCGATATTCATGCTGGTGCTTGTCCTGTGCGGAAGCACGCTATGGCTGTACTTGAAATTCGAGCCGTCCCGGCATTTTCGCAGCGCCGATATCCCGGTGTTGGCTTCGCCTTCGTCCGTCCCGGAAGCGGAAGCGAACGAAGGCGCAAATCCAAACGCCGGCCGTTCCGGCACAGATGGCCGCCCGGAAGCCGGCGGCCTTGGCGGCAACGAAGGAAACGCCCAAAACGAAGGGTCCGTTAAAAAAGCGGCCGGCAGCTTCAACATCCTGCTGCTGGCGACGGATGCGCGAGCCGCAGAAGCCTCCCGGACCGATGTGCTGATGCTGGTTCACGTCAATCCGAAAAACGGTTCCGTCCATCTGTTGTCGATCCCCAGGGACACCCGGGTCCGCCTGCCGGGCATCGGCCTGACCAAAATCAACCACGCTCACGCGATGGCGGAAGCGCGCGGCAAAAGCGCTCACGCCGGCACCGAAGCGGCGATCCAAGCGGTTAGCAATCTTTGCGGATGCTCCATCAACTATTACGTCAAAACCGATTTTGCGGGGTTCGAGCATTTCGTCGACACGATCGGCGGTATCGACATTGAGCTCGCTTCCCCCGTCCGGCTGACCTATCACCATTTGACGCTGCCCGCCGGAAACCAGCATTGGGACAGCCAAACGGCGCTTCGCTTCGTCCGGGAGCGCAAATCGCTGCCGGACGGGGACAACGCCCGCCAACAAAACCAGGCGCTAGTGCTCAAAGCGATCGCGCAAAAGCTGCTCGTCCCCGACAACCTGTCCCGGCTGCCCGCCTTGGCCAACCAGGCGATGAAGGACGTCCTCGACACAAATCTCACCAAAAGCGATATGATCAGCCTCGCCTGGATGGCCAAAAATATCGATGCCGCCGACATCGGCTATACTCAGTTTCCGGGCAACAGCGGCAAAGCCTACGATCCGCTCGTGAAGACCGATCTGTATTATTGGATGCCGGATATGGCGGCCTGGAAGCAAATGTCCGGCGAAGTTTTGGGGGATTAAGCGATGCCTTTCGGGAACGGGGGCAAGCCGGGCCGGTTCAGCCGCCAAAGCAAACGGCCGCGATGGAATACGAAATTGGCCGTGTTGGCGCTGCTTGGCCTGGCCGTTTGCCTGGCGCCGGCGATCTGCCGCCTGCAAACAACGTTCACTGCGCCTACGGCCGTATTGAACGTCAAAGATGCCGGAGCCAAAGGAGACGGTATCGCCGACGATACCGAGGCGTTTCGGCGAACGCTGCGCTTGGCCGCTGACTCAAGACGCGGCGCCGAAGTGATCGTTCCGGCGGGAACCTACCTGCTGCGGCCGGATCAACCGCTGCCGCTCGGCAGCCATGTGTCCGTACGCGGACAGGGGAGTCCGGTGCTGAAGTTCGCCGCCGCCCCCGATGCCGGACACGGCTTCGAAGCCATCGAAATTGCCGGCCGGGACATTCGCCTGGAAGGTCTGGTTATCGACGGCGGTTACCGCCTCAACCGCGGCATCGGCATCCATACCGGCTCGTCCGACGTACGGATCACCGGCAGCGTCATTCGGCATTTCGGCCCTTCGGACGATCCGCAAAGCCCGCTTTTCAACTCCGTTGTTTCCGGCCTGATGATTTATGGCGGCACCGAACAGATCACCATCCAAGGCTGCACGATTACCGGCATCGCAGCGGCCCACCATCCTCCGGTGGCGCGCGGGATCATGGTCTGGAGCGAACCCGGCAAGCCGTTTGCCCGGTTCGTCAACATCACCGGCAACGTCATTTCGCATATTACGCCGCGGGAGGACGCGGATGGAATATTTTTTGACAAGCCGCCCGCCGAATCGCCATTATCCCGCTCCGTCATCGAAGGCAACCTCATCCACCACGCCGCCAAACGGGGGATAAAAATCTCCGCACCGGGGGTAACCGTCACCCGCAACCGTATAACCAATTCTTTTTCCGGCGATAACCGCTACTTGTTTCCGCCGGACGATCCGCTTCCGCAGGATATGTATTCGGCCATTTCCGTTTATGCCAGCCATGTGACCGTGTCGGGCAATTCGATCGGCGGAACGGGCAGCTACTACGCGGCGATTGAAGCCGATGCCGGGCCGCTGCACGATGTCGTCATCGAAAACAACAAAATTTCCGGCGGCACCGCGGCTTTCCGGCAAAATACGAGCGGAATCCGCCTGGGCGAGGTCCGCCGCTTCCGCATCACCGGGAACACGATCAGCCAGGTGGAAAAGGGAATCCGCCTGTCCCCAGAGGCGGAAGCGGAAACGGTAAAGCGCAAGGGAACGGGGAAAATTGCGGACAATAATATCGCGGACAATAGCATCGCAGACGATAATGTCGCGGAACCCCCGGAATAGCTGGCGGCTTGGGCGAAAAGGCGGAACGAACGAAAAAGCGGCCGACTTTCCCGTCGGCCGCCCAACTTTTTAATACCGTTTTATCTCAAAAGATGAACAATGCTTAATCTCGTTTACGCCTACGCCGGTTACGCTTGGTTGGACGAAGGATCGGCCATATGGAAAACTTCCCATATATGCCCGTTTATGTCCTGAAAACCCCACTGGTACATAAAGCCGTGATCCTGCGGATCACTCGACGGGACTGCCCCGGCGGCAAAGGCTTTATTGACGATTTCGTCCACCTGTTCGCGGCTGTCGGCGGCCAGGGAAACAAGCACTTCGCAGGTTTTCGCCGCATCGGCCAGCTCTTTTTTGATGAATGTTTGGAAATAAGGCTCCACGAGCAGCATGGCGTAGGTGGTGTCGTTGATGATCATGCAGGTAGCCTTGTCGTCCGTAAATTGCAAGTTGAATTCAAATCCGATTTTTCCGAAGAAATCCATCGTTTTCTGCAAATCTTTTACCGGCAGGTTAATAAATGTACTCTTCGCCTGAAAAGCCATGCGCGATCACCTCTTCAATTAAGTTCAATACCTACCCCAGCATAAAGCATCATTTCAGAAACATCAAGAGAGAGCGTACGAGAAACACCGCCTGGGGAGTTTGCTGCGGCTTTTTTTAAATGCGCAGTCAACCAAGCCTCTGCCGGAAAAAGAGGAGAAAACGACTCAAACTCAAACTCAACCTGCAAAAAACCGGACTGCCCGAGAAACTCCAGCGAGAAACTTAGAACATTAGGGCAAAAAGTGTTGCTATTCCGGCGATATCCGTCTGTTTGGGTGCAATAGAGGCATTTTATGTCGTTATTCCCCCCCCCGTCGCAAGGAAATGCCCGCGTTTCGGACCATACCTGGGAAAATAAGTACACAAATTGCCGCTATTGGGAATGAACAGGCCTGGCTCCGGATAATAAGTACATAAAGTGCCGCTATTTTGCAGCCGGCGGTTGGTCTTCTTCGCCGTTCCAGGAGCCGAACCGCCAAGCGCCGATTTCCAGGTTGAGTCAGGGTAGTCTCAACAACAAAAAAGCGCCGATCACTGGCGTAATAAAGCTAAACCGGGCGTTTAGCGGTAGTTTTTCTTTAGCCGGCCGCAAACCTTCTCCTCTCTGTTATGGGACATTGCGGGGTCCTCGATGGCGGGCGCCGCGGCGGCGGCCTATGAAGTTCCCTCAAACGATGAGGACGAAGCCATAGGCGGCGGCGCCGCCGGCAACGGAGCTGGCGACGGCGCCGGTTGCTCCACCCCCTTTGCCTGCTCGCGCTGAAGAATGACCCGGATCGTCTGGAACAAAATCTGGATATCGAGCAGCAGCGAGTATCGTTTGATGTACATCAAATCGTAGCGAAGCTTGTCGGACGGCGTGGTCGCATAGCCGGCCATCACCTGGGCGTAACCGGTCAGCCCGGGTTTGACCATCATGCGGTATGTATAGTGGGGCAGCTCCTCCTTGAACCGGTTGATGAAAAACGCCCGCTCCGGCCGGGGGCCAACCAGGCTCATCTGCCCGAGCAGCACGTTGAACAGCTGCGGCAGCTCGTCGATGCGGGTAGACCGCATAAACCGGCCCAGCCGCGTGATCCGGGGATCGTCCCGCCCCGCCAGCACGGGGCCGGTCATCCCCTCGGCGTCCTCCACCATGCTGCGGAATTTATAGAGCGGGAAAGGCTTTTCCGCAAGCCCGACGCGCTCCTGCACATACAGCGCTTTGCCTTTGGACGTTAGCGGAATCGCCGCAAACATGAACAGCATGACGGGGGAGGCCGCCAGCAGCAGCAGCCCGGAGACCAGCAGGTCGAACAGGCGCTTGACGAGCCGCTCCGGCAGCGAAAGATGCGGCGGCATCAGCGAATAGACAAGCAGATCGTCGATTTGCTGCGGCTCGGCATCGGCCAAATACAGCTCATAGAAGTCCGGAATCATGACGACCTCCACATTTCTCCGCCCGGCCAGTCGGACCCATTCCGCTTTCGCCGGGGAAGGCAGACCGGGGCCGACGATCAGCGCTTCGATGCCCGTCCAGACGTGCTCCGGCAGCCTCTCCCCCGCCTCGGCACTTTGGATGATCCGTTCAATGTGAAACCAAGGTTTGCCTTTGAGCATGATTTTGTGCAGCGTGGTCAAGTCCGAAGGCGAGCCGGGGCCGACGACGACCAACGTCCGTTTGCGGCCGATGCCCTGACTCTGTACAAAAAACAGCAGCAGCCGCAGACCAAACGACAGCAGCAGTTGTACAAAAAAAGTCGCAAACAGCAGCCACGGCGGCAAAAAGAACGACCGCGTCCCATACCCGAAAACGATCAGTTCGGCCGCGATAAACAGCTGGGCCAATACGAGATTGAACAAAAACTGCGATGGTTTGCGCCGCCCGGCCAAATCATACAAATTAAAAAAGTAGTACGTCACGATCGTAAACAACACAAGCCACGGGGCATTGCGGAAAAAGGCCTCCTGGACCGCTCCAAGCGGGAAGGCTCTGCCCGCCAGCACCAGCAGCCGCTCGGCAAGCAAACAGCCGGCATAAACCATCAGGCCGTCCAGCAGCCATAACACCACCTTCATTCCCCTGCTCCGATACAGTTTAATCAAAGGCTCCCCTCCTTTTCCCCGGCGCCGGTCCGCAGCGGCTGCGCATCATGCCGCGCGGGGACGCGGACATCCCCTCTCCCTTTCTCTTTCCCTTCCGCTTCAGCATAAATTCCGGCCAGTTCCCGGCGCACCCTATCCAGATCGTACTCCGCGGCCAGCATCCGGCTGGCTGCGCCCATCCGCCGCCGCAGCCCGGGATGCTCATACAGCTCGGCCAAGGCCTCCGCGGCGGCCCGGGCGTCCCCTACCGGAACGAGATAGCCGTTGTGCCCCGGGACGGCCAAATCCCGGCTGCCCCGCACGTCCGTGGCCACCAGCGGTTTGCCTGCCGCCAGGCCTTCGAGCAGCGCGCGCGGCAGCCCTTCCCGGCGGGACGAAAGCGCCAGCACGTCGGCGGCCTGAAGCAGCTGCGGAATATCCTTGCGGTAACCGAGGAAACGAACCGCTTCCCGCAGTCCGAGATCCTCCGCAAGCTGCCGGTAATGGCGCTCCCGGCCGCCGGTTCCCGCCAGCAGCAGGACGGCGGGAACCGCCCGCCCGCGCAGCTCCCGCAAAGCCTCGAGCAGCTGCCGCTGGTTTTTGTTGCCGTTCAGCTCGGCGATGCAAAAAATCGCAAAGTCGCCCGGCGCAAGGCCCAGCTCCCGGCGCAGCCGCGCCGCCTCGGCGGCGGAAGCCGGGGCAAACTCCCCAAGATCGACGCCGACGCCCGGCAAATACGCAGCCTTTCCGCGAACCGGAAAACGGGCGGCGCGTTCGTAATCCTCCCGGTTGATCGTAATCAGCACGTCCGTAAAACGAGCCATCAAGCGCTCCAGCGGATAATAAAGCAGCCAATTCCGCCACGGCGCGCCGCTGTAAAAGTGGAACCCGTGCGCGGTGTACAGAACCTTGCCGCCGCCGGCCCAAGCCGCCGCCAGCCGGCAGATGACGCCGGCGTTCGGGGTATGGACGTGGACCAACTCGTACCGCTCACGCCGCATCCATTTCGCGAGTTCAAGCAGCGCCTTGAAGTTGCCGGACGTAAGCGGCCGGCGGCTGAACGGAAGATCGCGGCAGACAAAGCCCGCCCCAAGTAATTCGTCGCGGCAGTGATCGGGAGCCGCATAGGCGTGCACCTCAAAGCCGCGGCTTTCCAAATCCCGCATAAACGGCAGGTGGAACGCGGCCAAGTGGGCGTAAACGGTCGCGACATAAGCCGCTTTGCCGCTCATCCTTCCCCCACCCCGCTTCCGAGCGCCGCTTCCGCGGGCGCCAGGCTCCGTCCTGCGGCTTGGCCGTAAAGCTCCGCCCATTTCGCCGCGACGCGCCCGATCTCGTAATGCTCCGCCACATGGGCCCGGCCGCGCTCGCCCATCTCCTCCCGGTCTTCCGGGGCCAGGGCCATGATGCGCTCCATCGCTCCGGCGAGCTCATCGGGAGCCTCCGGTTCAACGATATAGCCGCTCACACCGTCCTGCACGGCCTCCGCGTTTCCGCCGACGCGGGTGGCGACGATCGGCAGACCGCTGGCGGCGGCCTCCAGCAGCACGATGGGCAATCCTTCCCATTTGGAGGAAAGCACGTAACCGTCGGCCGCGTTCATCAGTGCGGGGATGTCGGTGCGAATGCCGAGAAACCGCACCCGGTCTTCGATCCCCAGCTTCACGGCCAATTGTCCGGCGCGCGGCCGCTCCGGGCCGATTCCGGCGATCCACAGGCGGCTGTGCGGATAAGCCTGCAGCACCTTCGCGAAGGCGAGCAGCATGGCCGGGTAATCTTTCTCCGGGACAAAACGCCCGGCGGCCAGCCAAACGAACGGCTTCGGCGAGCCGCAGATGTCCATCTCGGCGCGTATCCGCGCGCACTCCCGCTCATCCCTTGCAAACCGGCTAAGATCGATCCCGTTTTCCATCAGAACGATTTTGCGGCGGGGCGCAATTTTCCGTTTAATATATTGTTCGACCGCCTCCCGGCTGACGTTCGTCAGCAAATCGCCGAGCGGGTCGCTGAGCCGGTACAGCAATTCCCGCCATCTTCCCCCCTCATTTATATTGTGGGCGGAGCAAATCAAGAACGGAATCCGCACGAACAAGCGGGCGGCCCGGGCCAGCAGGTTGGCGTGGACCAGGTGGCTGTGGACGACGTCCGGCCGCATTTCCCGGATGATCCTCGCCAGGCGGAAAATGGCGCGGGGATCGGGGACGCCTTTCTTCATGTTCAGCGAGCGCACCTCCACGCCAAGATCGCGCAATTCATCAAGGTACGCGACCGGCGGAATCATCGTGACGAGCCTGACTTCGCAGCCTCTGGCCCGCAAATCCCGGCACAGCAGGACGACCTGGCTTTCCGCGCCGGCATAGTCAAACCCGGTGATCAGAAACAGGATTTTCATAGCGTAATAACGGCTCCTTTCGGTTGTCTTTGCGGCATAAGCGCCAGGGCGGTAAACGCGATCACGACGTATTCGTAGTTGAATCCGAAGTCCCCGCTCACGAGCGCGTACCCGGCCGTCTGCAGCAGCAGGACGGCAAGCAGCGGCGACCGTCCGACGGCCGCCCCCAATGCGAATAAAACGGCGAAGGTCCATAACGTCAGCCCGACGATTCCCCCTTCGGCGGCGATTTCCAGCACGATATTGTGCGGAAAATCCCGGGCCAGCGGTTGCGTCACACTCCCCAGCCCGGCCCCGAAAAAGGGCGATGCCGCAAACTTTTCCAGCGCCTTCGCCTGCAGCTCCAGCCGCCCGATGTAGTTATCGTCGCCAAAGAGCTGATTGACGTCGAAAAGCACCATAAACCGGCTGCCGCCGATCCACTGGGCAAGCTGCGGTCCGTAAGCGGACAAGGCCGCGCCGGCCAGAGGGAACAGGAGCAGCAGCGGCACCAGCAGCCGGGACAGTCCGAACCGTTTATTGCGGTATTTCCGGATCAGCCACACGGCGAACATGACGGCGTTGGCCGCCGCGAATACGACCACCGGACCGCGCGACTGCGTGGCAAAGGCCGAAACGAGCGCCGCCGCCAGCGCCGTCAACCGGAGCGGCAGCGGTATCGGCTTCGCCCACAAACAAACGGTTGCCGTCATCAGCGAAGCCCGCGCGTGGAAGATCGGGTTGCCGCCGGGCAGCGTCAGCCTGCCGGGATATTCCCCCGAGTATTCGCCCAGCAGCAAATGGGCGGCGGCAAACGCCAGCCCAACCCAGGCGACGGCGGTCCAGGAGAACTTGCCGTATTTTTTATAAACAACGTAAATGTATGCCGCCGGGATCACGCCGTGGGCAAACAGCACGATTTCTTTCGTCAGGCCCGCCGAATCGGATGGCGTCCAGGCCAGCGAGACCAGCGCGTAAACGAAAAAAATCGCCCAAAGCCAAACCCCGGGATCCCGGAAAATATCTCGCGCTGAAGTAGGCCTATGAAACAGGGCGGCGAGCACCGGCAAAAGCGGAAGCGCGATCAGCAGCACGAGCGCTTGCCCCGGCGCCAAGAGCTTGTAAAAGTAGCCGAACAGGTCGAAGTAGATGCAGAAAGCAAACAGGTACGCGGCATCCACTTTCATTTTCAGAACCAGCAGGCACTGCAAAAAGAACACGGCTGCAGCCCCGCCAAGCAGCGCCAGCCAAAACAAGGTCAGCACCGGCATCCCTTAACTCCCTCTTTTCCGTTCCCTGATCCGTTCCATATATCCGACCCGGGCCGCCTCCTTGACGGCGGTGTCCAAATGCCCGATGCCGTCCGGCTCCACCCTGCGTCCTTTCCAGCTCCGTGCAAACCGCTCGATCGCCGGGAGGTTTTCCAGCACGTTTCCCGGCCTGTTCGGCAGCTGCAGCACAAACGGAACCGGCTCGGGAAAATCGGTCTCCCGGTACGCCGTAATGACCGGAAGCCCGTTGGCCAGGTATTCCCGGACCTTCAGCGGGGACGCTTCCTCCATCCCTTTGCGGTACAGCGCCAGCGTGCCGATCGCGATGTCGGCCCGGTCGAGCAGCGGCTGGTAGCCGCGCTGCAGCAGCCGGCCGTGGAACGTCATATTGGGCGGAATCGGCAGCGCCAGCTCCCCGCGCTCCACGCCGACGATGTCGAACCGCCAATGCGGTTTGGCCGCGGCCAGCTCGGCGATATGGTCCACCCCGTGCCACGCCTGCCCGGCCGATCCGAGAAACACGAAGCGGACGGCGTCTTCGGCTCCGATAAGGGAAGCCGTCGCGTGCGGGCCGGCCGAAGACGCGCACCGATCGGTAAAACATGCGTCTTCGGCCATAGGTTCAGCTTCACTTCCGTCTTCTGCGGGGCTCGCCGCTTGGCCAACCTCCCGGCTGGACGGGTTGCACGCTCCAGCGGCCTGCGCCCCAACGGCCTGCGCTTCAGCAACCTGCACTTCAGCAACCTGCTCTTCAGCGGCCCGCACTTCAGCAACCTGCACTTCAGTGACCTGCGCTTCAGCGGCTTGCGCTTCAACGGGCCGCACTTCGCCGCCCTCCCGTGCCAACGCGTACCGCGCCAGGTCGATCCCATTGCCGATGACCGCCTTGTCCTTCGCGTAACGGCGGAAGCACGGGGCTTCCGCCAGCTCGCCGCTGACGAACACGAACCCGCCGGCGGCCCCGAGCACGAAGCGGCGCGTCAGCCGGTGGTAGTAATAACGCAGCCGGCCCGGGCCGCGCTCCAGCGCCAGTTCGGACACATCGTTGGTGTTGATTTCAAGCACCGAAGGAAATTCCCGAAGCAGCCGGGGGAGTGAAGGGTAATACAGATCGAAGCGATGGTAAACGACATCGGGCCCCCAGGCGCGCAAGTCTGCAAGCAAGGCCCGAAAACGCGCCAACCTGCCGGGCTTTCCCCGATACGTTTCCACGATGACCGGGATTCCTCCGCCTGCCGCTTCCTCCCAGCTTTCGCCATGCCGGCTGGTGAACAGAAACAGCGCCGGCTCGTGGCCCAGCGATGCCCAAGCGAGCGCCTGGCCGGTCACTTTTTTGTACACCCCGCTGTCCGGTCCTTCGTTCCAGTGGATCAAATAGGCAATTTTCAAAACGGCTTCCTCCTAACGATTACGGTGAAGCGGCGATGAGCTCCAGGCATTTGCTGTAAACGGCGCGCTCCGAAGTTTTCAGCAGCTGGCTGTTATGCCACAGCATCGTAAAGTCCCCGCTGTATTTCATACATTCCCGATAATAGCCGCGGATTGCATCATAAGCCTGCTCATGGTCCAGCCCCATGTACTCCGGATGCAAAATCGTCTGATCCATGACGATCAGGGGGCGTTCCCGCAAGGCCAGCGCCTTCCGGGTTTTCAGATTAAACACCGGGAATTCGTAACAGACGCCGCAGCGAAAGCCCGCCCGGTCGGCATAGCTGAGCGTGCTGTCATACTGCAGTCCCGCGTCCTCCCAAAACTGCCACGTATCCGGGGCCTGCCAGCGCAAATAATGCTGTCTTCCACCCCAGCGGTCCTGCCTGATGCCGTTGGCCCGGGCGATTTCCACCAGCTTTTGAAATTGCTGGCGGATGCGGGCCGGGTTCAAGTAGGTGTTGTAGCTCGGATGCAGGCCGATTTCATGGCCCCGGGCGTGAATTTCGCGCAGCAGCTGCTGAATCCTCGGATCCTCGATCGCATAATTGCCGTCAATGCCCGGTTTGGTCTTCTCGGTGATGAAATAAAAAGCGCTGCGGATTCCGGCCCGTTCGCTCTGGTCCATCAGCCAGGAGAAGGTGTTGTACGGATCTCCGGCCAGGCTCTCCCGCCCCCGGTACAGCATTCTGGCCTTCTTCCGGCCGGATTCGAGATCCCGCCGCCGAAGCACATCCATGACGATATCCCGAAACACGCGCAGCCGGCTGCGGCCATAGATGTAAAAGGGAAAATCGACGTCATGGGTTATGCGGACCGCCGGCGTTCTCACTTTTCGGGTCAGACCGGGCCACAGCCGCTTCATGAACCGCCACAGCACCTCCACGTATTCGTTGACGATCGGCCGGTCCAGGAAGGACTCGCGGTAGGCGAGCGACGCCGTGGCCGGAAACCGGTCGATCGGGTCGCGCTCGCTGATGACCAGCTCCTCGTAGCGCGTCAGCATAAACAGGCTGCTGCCGAACACATCGATCCCCAGGTAAAATCCCTCTACGTCCGCCTCGACATATTCGCCCTTCCCGCCTTTCCGCCCGTAAATAACCGGGAGCGGCGGTTCCGCCTCGCCGCTGCCCGGCGGCCGAAACCGGTCCAACGGAAGGCGCGGCAGGGAAGCCTCCTTTAGCCAGAGCGCATCGGGGGTTTGCAGCAGCACGTCCGGCATCCGCAGCCTTTTGGCGGACACCGGCGTTACAGTGCGCGTGTCCGAAGAGCGGCCCGAACCTGCGGCCCCCGAGGCATCCGAGGCATTCGAGGCATTCGAGGCCCCCGAGGCACCCGAAATATCCGAAGTTTCCGATGTTTTCGAAGTTTTCGAAATATCCGAAGCCGCCGTAGCTTCAATCATGACCAGTTCGATCTGTTTGCCGTCCCCGTAAACCACGTTGTATTCAAGTCCCAGAAATTCCCCCAAAACCACGCGGTAGATGTATTCTCTTTCCGGCAGGCGTGACAGGGGAGAGTATACCGTCAACATTCCCTTATCCTCGCTCCTTGCTCTGTATTGGTTCGCTCCCCGCTTCGCCCTGCGCCTTGTATTTCCGCACCGAATGCCAGGAGAGCATCAGATGCAGCACATAGCCAAGCGTCGAAGCGCCGCTGAACAGCCAGATCGCCGTTTCTGCCGTCTGATGGGTGAACCAGGCGAACGTCAGGGAACCGAGAATCAGAAATGTACGGATGATTTCCCGGTACAGGTGAAGGTCCTGCCGCTCCATCACGTCGATCGTCGAGCCGACCGAGTTGGCGACGAACTGGCACAAATACATGACCGACAAGATGCGGATATAGCTGCCGGACTCGGCCCATTCGCCGCCGAACAGAAACGGAAACAGAAAAGGGCCGACGCCGACGAGCGCCAGAATAATCAGCAGACCGACAAGGAAAACATTGCGGACCGTTTTGCGAAACAAGGGGTAAAGCCGGCTCGGATCATTGATCATATAGTCCGATGATTCCGACAAATACACATTGCGGACGGAAGTCATAATCAGCGTCATCGGCGACCCGAGAATGCGCTGGCACAGCGCAAACCACCCGGCCACTTGAGTCCCGTACAACGAGGCCAGCAAAATCGACGGTATGTACAGCACGATGCTGTTCAACACGTTGGACGACATCGACAGCAGCGGAAACCTCCGGTACCGGTACGCGCTGTCCCGCAGATCGGCCCAGCCCGAGACGATTTGCTGCCGCTTCACATCGCGCCGCCACAGCTTCCACTGCGGAACGAGGCCGCCGAAGCGGCCGATAATATCGCCGACGATAAGGCCAAGCGGGCCCAGTTGAAACAGGCTGAGCCCGATCTGCGAAGACACCTGGGCGATGCTTTGCGTGTATTTCGTTCGCGCCAGCTCGCGGAAATATTTTTTGCGGATGGACCAATAATTCAAAATTTGATAGAAACCGGCGCCAAACAGGCTGACGATAAACAGCAGGTAATAATGGGCAACGTAGGATTCATGCATCCACGCCGCCAGCGGCCCCTCCAAAATGTGAATGCCGATGCCGCTGGCGATGCTGACGCCGATGCAAATCCTAAGCGACAGGCTTAGCACGCTCGAGGCCGTGCGGTCGTCCTCCGGCAAGGTAATGGCGTTTTCGTACGAAAAGGAAATGATCATGAGCAGAATGCCGATGATCGACAGGTACATCGAATACGTCCCGTATTCCGAAGGCGAATAAAGCCGGGTTAAAATCGGCAGCGTCGCCAGAATGATGACCTGGCTGACGATCGTTCCGCTGGCCAGCACGAACACGTTGCGCAAAAAGCCGTCGCCGGCCAGCTTGCGGAACAAACTGACGGCATGGCGGACATGAAACAGCTCCCGCAGGCCGTAAATTTGCCGCGCGAAGGGTAACTTTTTGAACATGTTTCGCTTCTCAATCCTTACTTGATTTCATGAAACGCTCGATATGCCCGGCGATGTAACGCTGCGCATTCTCTTCGAGGTGCGGTCCGATCGGCAGCGACAGTACCTCCTGCGACAGCTGTTCGGCCATCGGCAGCGGCGTCCCCCCGCTATCGGCCGCATAAACGGGAAGCTTGTGGACCGGCAGCGGATAATACACGATCGTGCTGATCCCCGCGGCGGCCAGAGCGGCCTTAAGCTCGTCTCTTTTCCCGTTCAGCACCCTGATCGTGTATTGATGATATACGTGCTTGACATCGCCCGCGCATTCCTCCGGCAAAATAAGCCCATCCAGCCCATGCAGCAGTTCCCCGTAGCGGCCCGCGGCAAGACGGCGCTGCTCGTTCCAGGCGTCAACGTGCGGGAGCTTCACCCGCAATATCGCCGCCTGCAGCTCGTCGAGCCGGGAATTGAAGCCGATCCGCTCGTTGTAGTACTTCCGCTTCGAGCCGTGCGTCCGCAGCATCGCCGCCGTCTCGGCCAGCGCCGGATCGTCCGTCGCCAGCATGCCGCCGTCGCCGTAGGCGCCGAGATTTTTGGAAGGAAAAAAGGAATAGCAGCCCGCGTGCCCGATCGTTCCCGCCTTGCGTCCGCCCGTTTCCGCGCCGAACGCCTGAGCGGCGTCCTCGATGACGATCAGCCCATGCGCCCGTGCGATGTCCATAATCCGGTCCATCTCCGCCGGACGGCCGAACAAATGCACCGGGAGGAGCGCTTTTGTCCGCGGCGTGATGGCCGCCTCCAGGCTGTCCGGGTTCAGGTTGAACGTCGCGGGATCGACGTCGGCAAACACCGGAACCGCCTGCACTCGGCTGATCGCCTCCGCGGTGGCAAAAAACGTGAACGGCGTCGTGATCACTTCGTCGCCGGGGCCGATTCCGGCCGCCAGCAGGGCGATGACGAGCGCGTCCGTGCCGGAATTCAGGGCGATCGCGTGCCGTACGCCCAGGTAATCGGCGGCTTCCCGCTCCAGTTGCTTCACCTGGTTCCCCATAATAAACGCCGCTTCGTCCAATACGGCCTCAATCGCTTCCAGCAGCCGCGGCTTCAGCTCGGCGACCTCCCGCTTCAGATCCAACACGGGAATGGGATCGGCGGTTTGATCGCCATCACCTGTCCCGTAACCGTTTAAGCCCTGCGCCTGATTCATGCCGGATTCGCCTCCTTCAACATGGCGATGCGATCCTGCTCCAGCCGGTATTCCCTGCCGCAGTCCCCGCAGGCCGCAAGCCCCGCCTTAAAGCCAAGCGTTTGCCCGCAGCGGCAGACCCAGCCGATTTGCCGCGCGGGCACCCCGGCGACCAGCGCATGCGGCGCGACGTCCCGGGTGACGACGGCCCCCGCGCCCACCAAAGCCCATTCCCCGATCGCCACCCCGCAGACGACGGTCGCGTTCGCGCCGATCGAAACGCCCCGCCCGACCCGGGTTACCTGGTAATCGGTGCTGCGGTTGCGCGGAAAAGCCGCACGCGGGGTCAGCACGTTGGTGAACACCATACTCGGCCCGCAAAACACTTCATCCTCCAAAATGACTCCTTCGTAAACGGAAACATTGTTTTGGATTTTCACCCCGTCCCCGATCGTCACGCGGTCGGCGACATACACGTTTTGCCCGAGGCTGCAGCGCTTTCCGATCACGGACGTGGCCGACACATGCGTGAAATGCCATATTTTCGTCCCCTCCCCGATTTGCGCGCCGGGATCGACTACCGCGGTTGAATGCACATATCCGTTTCCCATTCCACTGACTCCTCAACTTAAATTTTTAAAATCAGAGCAAATAATAATTGTCCGGCTTCCGCCGGCCCCGCATACCGTTACGGGTGTCGAGCAAAATACGGCTGGCTCTGCCGATCAGGTCGTAGTCAAATCCGGAGTGATCGGTCGTGATCACCGCAATGTCCGCCTCGCCGACCCGCCGCTCCGTCACTTCCTCGCACACGTAACGCTTCCCGCGCCAGTGGAATTCGGGGATATGCGTGTCGCTGACCCGCACGTTCGCGCCCCGTTCCTCCAGCAGGCCGATCATGGTCAACACCGGCGACTCCCGGTAATCGTCGATGTCTTTTTTGTAAGCCACGCCCAGCAAATATACGGTCGAGCCGCGCAGCGGCTTGCCGTCCCGGTTCAGGATCTCGGCGATTTTCTGCACGACGAATTCCGGCATTGCGTTGTTGATTTCGCCGGCCAGTTCGATAAGCCGCGTATGGTAGCCGTATTCCCGCGCTTTCCAGGTCAAATAAAACGGATCGATCGGGATGCAGTGTCCGCCGAGCCCCGGTCCCGGATAAAAAGCCATAAACCCGTAGGGCTTGGATTTCGCCGCGTCGATGACTTCCCAGACGTTGATCCCCATGCGGCTGCAAAGGACGGCCATTTCGTTGGCCAGCGCGATGTTGATATGGCGGAACGTGTTTTCGTAAATTTTCTCCATTTCCGCCACCGCCGGGCTGGACACGACATGAACGTCCCCGTTGAGCACCTGCCGGTACAGCGTTTCCGCCACCTCCGAGCAGGCCGGAGTTACGCCGCCGACCACCTTGGGCGTGTTTTTCGTATTAAACGTTTTGTTTCCGGGATCCACTCGTTCCGGCGAATAAGCCAGAAAAAAATCGCTGCCGCAGCGCAGCCCCGTCGCTTCGAGAATCGGCCTGACCAGTTCATCCGTCGTGCCGGGATAGGTCGTGCTTTCCAGGACGACGAGCATCCCCGGATGCAGGAATTTGGCGATCTCGCGGGCCGAGTTCTCCACGTAGCTCGTGTCCGGCTGCCGGTAAATATCGAGCGGGGTCGGCACGCAGACGGCGACCGCGTCCACGCCTTTCAAAAAGGAATAGTCCGCCGTCGCGCTAAGCCGTCCGTCCCTCACCATTTCCCGCAAATCCTCATCGACTACGTCGCCGATGTAGTTATGCCCTCTGTTTAACATGTCGATTTTCCGGGCTTGCACGTCAAAGCCGATGACGCGGTAGCCGGCCTTCGCTTTTTCCACGGCCAGCGGCAGCCCGACGTAACCGAGGCCGATCACGCCGATGACCGCCGTTTTGTCCTCCAGCTTGCGCAGCAGCTCCATGCGGCCATAACGGGAAGACCCGGCTCTCAAGACTTCCGTTCGCATTCAAACTTCCCCCTTTCCCGCGCCTTCGGGAACCAGACGGAAATCTCCGCCGCGGCCGCCCCCGGTCATCTGCAGCGCCAGCTCGACGGCGCGGATGCCGTCCTCCAGCGTGACCGCCGGCTCGCGGCCTTCGGCTACCGCGCCTACCAGGTCGGCGATGATGCACTGATGCCCCGGAATGCCGTACGGGTCCTGCTCCACCTCGCGGATCAGCGCCGCCGTCTCCTCTTCCGACATGCCCGCGCACGCCCAATGGCGGATCCAGTTGGCCGTCCGTCCGCCGATGACGGCATAGCCGGTTTCGCCGAAGACGGCGATCGTCTCCTCCAGGTTGTGCCCGTACACCGTCGTGGCCGCTTCGATCACGCCAAGCGCCCCGCTCTCCAGCCGGATCGCGGCGATCGCCACGTCCTCCGCTTCGATCCGCCTGACGCGCGTGGCGACGAGCGATTTGACTTCGGCCACCGGGCCGAACAGCCACTGCAGCAAATCGAGGCCATGGATCGCCTGATTCATCAGCACGCCGCCGTCCATCGCTTTGGTTCCCCGCCAGGCGGCCTGATCGTAATACGCCTGGCTGCGGTTCCAGCGGACCGTGACGTTTACGTGGCTCAGCTTGCCGAACCGGTTTTGCGCCAGCGCGTTTTTTAAATGCCGGATCGCCGGCCTGAACCGGTTCGGGTGCACGACCGCCGCCCGTACCCCGGCGGCGCGCACGGCCTGCCGCAGCCGCTCCGCTTCCTCCAGATCAAGCGTCACCGGCTTCTCCAGCACCAGATGCTTGCCGGCGGCCGCGGCTTTCAGCGCCAGCTGCGCATGCAGCCCGCTCGGCGCGCAGACGCACACCGCGTCCACGTCCGGCTCCCGTTCCAGCAGCGTGCCGAGCTCGGCATAGCAGGCCGCGTCCGGCAGCCGCATCCGCATCTCCGCCAGCCGCCCCGGATTCGGGTCGCATACGGCAACCAGCCGGGCTCCCTCCGTATTCTCGATCGCCTCGATATGTTTGCCCGCGATATGTCCGCATCCCGCGATCGCAAAATTCATCGTATCGCCCCTCCTCTATAATTTCTTCCATCCGGACCAATGTCTCTCAGGGTGCCCGGGTAATCTTCCGGCAAATAGCGCCGCGCCTTTTTTCGCTCGTCCCTTTTTTCCAGAGCCAACGCCAGGCTTAACGCCGCAAACAAACCGGCGAAGGCCGCCAGCGCGATATTGAGCATTTTGCGCGGGCTGACCGGGATCGCCGCCTCCTCCATGCTCGCCGAATCCAAAATCGAGACGTTGGCGTCCGCGATGATTTCCTTGGATCTCGCCACGAACGTTTCCGCAAAAGCGTTGGCGATAGCTACCGCTTCTTTGGGGTCGCTCCCGGTGTAAGACAGCAAGATGACCAGCGTTCCCGGATCGGTCCGCACCCTGACTTTCTTCAGCAGTTCGGTGGCGGATTGCGGCGCGGAAACCTTGTTTTTGACCTCGGAGGCGATATACCGGCTTTGGATCGTATCCTCGTATGTTTTCGTCAGCATTTGGCTGGCCAAAAATTCGTTATATGTACTGGAATCCGGCTTGGATACGATATTGGCCACCAGGCTGACGTCGGCCCGGTAAGCCGGGCTTACAAGCTCGTTCGCCAGCACGGCCGCGCCGATGCATAGCGCGATTACGGCCGCAAAAGCGATACAATGGCGTTTGACCGCTCTGCCCAAAAACTCAATGTCCATGAAGCTTCACCTCATTTGCGGAATAACTTGGCCCGGGGGAAGTCCGGCAAGCGGACACCGTTTCTTCCGCACGCGCCGGGAAAGCATCAGCCTCGGCCCCCGCTCCTTCCGCCGGCCTTCCTCCCTGCTCCGCTGCCGGCCGGCCGGCAAGCACAGCCTCGGCAAGCTCCTCCATGTTCAGGCTGATCATGCCGTAGCGTTCGGCAAGCCGGCGAAAATGGTTCGCCAGCCGTTTCAGCGCCCGCATGCCCGCCTCCTCCGCGGCGTTGTAGGGATGAAACCACAGGTGGTACACCTGCCCGTGTTTCGCCGCGTGCGTCATGCTGCGCCGCATCCGGTACAGCCTCAGCGGCTCCAGCCAGCCGAGCCAACGCGGCGGCGAGCGGAAGAAAAAGCTGGCCGGCAAGCTCAAAGGCGCCTTGGGGGCGAGCGACTCCGCCGGATAGGTATGGTGGCCGGTCAGGTTGAAATAGCTGTCCGCCAGCCTAAGCGCTCGCTTCAGCGGGGGATCGGAAACGGAATATCCGTCCCGGTACAGCCAGTGCTGCGGGTTGCCGCGATACGTCTTGATGCCAAGCTCCGCAAGCCGGCCGACGTATTTGCGGCGGATCTGATTGCGGGGCAGCACCAGGCTTTCGAGGGGGATTCCCCGTTTAGCGGCAACGTCCGCCGCGGCCTGCAGGTCGCTGTAAAATTGCCGTTCGGTTTGTCCTTTTTCCAATGAATAATAATGCGAAAACGTGTGGGAACCGATTCTTTGGCCGGGGGTGGAGCGAATCCGCTCGATCAGCGACAGCGCAAAATGATGGGGATCATCGTCCTCCCCTTGTCCGACGCCGCCGCCCGCGATATGCCCGTAAGGGGACAAACGGGGATCCGAGTATGCCGGCTTAAGCGCGGGCAGCCCCTGAAGCATCTCTTCCTTGCCGGCAAAAAAGAGCAGCCCCACGGTCGCCCAAGTGGCATGAATGCCGCGATCGCGGAATAAATCTAGTATTTCGGCAATTCTTTCGCGTTCGCCGCCCCATTTTTCCGCATACTCATCAATGCTGCAAAGATCCCGGACGCCCCAATACAGTTCGAAATCCAGCGATACCACCAAAATCCCCCGTTTAGTCTCCATACCTACCATTCCTTTGTTGGAATAATCCGCATCCTATCGTCCGCATAACGTTTTGCTATATTGTGTTATATTCAGGGCGCCGCCGTTTTAGTAGTCAAATGCAAAAAAGAACGCCCGGGGGCGCTCCTTAAGTGGTTTTGTCAACCGGATTTATTTGATGACGACGCCGGAATTGGTCGCGGACGACGTCTTGATGGTGTAGGAGGAGGCGGAAATTCTATTGTTTGCCAAGGTGATGTTTTTTTGCACGTAGCTGCGGAGATACGTCGTGAGGTCGATGCCTCCCCCCCGCCGCACGCGGATGACGTTATCCTTGATCAGCCCTTGGTCGGCGTTTTGCCAGGTCCAAATTCCCCGTTCCCCGTTGTTGATCGTATTGGACAAAACCCGGAAATCGCGGATACTGCCGAGCCGGATGGCGGTCGTACCCTTGACGTTGCTGCGTTCCCCCATGGCGATGTTGTTGTTTTGGATCACGATGTCCGCCACTTCGGCTCCGGCCCCGACTTCGATCGCGGCATAATAGCTGCCGTTTCCGTAAATCCGGTTGCCTTCCACCGTGTTGCCGCCGCCGTAAACGCTGATCGCCGCGTACATGTCCGGCGCGCGCTTTCCTTTTTGCGTACCCATAAAGTAATTGTCGTTTAAATAAGGATTATGAATGTCGTTGCCTTTAACGGTGATGCCTTGGGCAAAAATTTTGATCGCCCGCTTGGCGCAATAGTCAAACCGGTTCCCGGCAATGACGCTGTCGACATCCGTTCCCCGGTTGTTTTCCATCGCCGGGTCCTCGTAGTATATCCCGTCGCCGTCATCGGCCGGGCTGATATGATGGATGTAGCAGTTCGTGACGGATACTTTTTTCGCGGCCAGTTCTTTGCTCCCCCAGGTCGTGGTGACGAAAATGCCCCGGGCCACCAGGCTGCTTCCCACCAAATTGCGGGCGGCAACGTTCGCAACCTCCGTATTATCAATCGTGATCGACTCCGTATTTCCGTAGACGACGATGCCGGCCACGACTCCGGCGTAATATTCGCTCCGCCGGTCGGTGTCGTGGGTTGCGCCCGTCACGAGCGTATCGCGGACCGTCACCCGCGAGCTGCCCCCGCCGATGGCGAGAACGCGGTTTACGCGCTCGTTGCCGTCCAGCACGATCCCGCTGACGTTCACCTCCTTGCCGGCGATTCGCATCAGCTCCCAGCCGAAGCTGTCCGGCGCCGCCTTGATGACGGAGGAACGGCCGTCGCCTTTGATGAGCGTATTTCCCCCGACCATCAGCGCTTTGGCCGGATTCACCTTGTAAACGCCGCTGGGAAAATATACGGTCTCCCCGGTTTTGGCCGCTTGGTTCAGCGCTTGCTGGATCGCGGCGGTATCGTCGGCCGCTCCGTCGCCCCGGGCGCCCCATTTTGTAACTTGTATCACGGTAATCCCTCCTTCGACGAAAAAACTATGCTGCCGAATCCCCTATGATAGAAGTTGAGCTAATGATATAAGTTGAGCTAATGATAGAAGGTATATTTTTTCTCACAATATATTAAATGGCCGGGAGCAAAGAAGGGATACCGGCAAAAAGCCCGATCCGCCCTTGCTCATATTCGCGGGGACAAGATCATACGTTAGAACTGGTAAAGGGAACAAGTCGAAGGAGGCTTTGTATCATGGAGTTAAACCGCCGCGAGCTGCTGATGCAGTGGGCTGAGTTCAACGAGCGAAAATGGGGCTGCCGGGCGCGTCTTGCCGAGTTCGAGGCGCCCAATTCCCCGGCCCGGGGGGAAGGGTTGTTTTTCTATAACGCAAAAGGCAAGCTGTATCTCCCGCCGCTGAACCCCTATCATCCGTTTGTGTTTCATTCCACGCCGACGGACAAGCCGTTCAAAATCGACCGGCAGTGGCGGGAGGTGGCGGAAGCGGTGGCGGCGGATATGCTGAAATCGCCCAGCAGCGCCAGCTTCGTTTTTCCTACGGACATTACGGACATCCGCCCTTTTTTGTGGAGCGGATTTATCGCGGATATCAAATACACGTATGTAATGGAGCTGCCTTATAGCTTGGATCGCGCCAGCGCGGACGTCCGGGCGAAGGTGCGCAAGGCCGGCGCGGCCGGCTACCGGGCGGCCAGAACCGAAGATATGGCGGAGGTGCACCAATGCCTCGCCGGAACGGAAGCCCGCCAAGGCTTCACCCACCGGCTGGGCCTGGAGGATTTGCGGCTGGCCCGGAGCCTGCTCGGGCCGGAGGCCTTTCGCGCGTATGTTTGTTATGCGCCCTCCGGGGAGCCGGTCAGCGCCAGCATCACGATTTGCCTTGACGATCAAAAAGCGTTCGGCTGGATCGCCGCCAGCAAGACGGAGCATTTGAATCAAGGCGTCGTGCAGCTGCTGCAAAGCTTTGAGCTGGGCGATTTATCGGACAACGGGCTGAAAACGTTCGATTTCGCCGGGGCCAACATCCCTTCGGTCGCCAGTTCCAAAGCGAACTGGGGCGGCGTGATCACCCCGTATTACCTCGTCAGACCTCCGGGATATAAGGAAATTTTGCGGGCCGGCCGGAACTGGCTGTCCTTTGTCAGGGGGAGGAGCAGGGGCAGGGGATAGTTTCTAAAATAGCGGCGCTTTATGTACTTATTATCCGGATCCAGGCCTGTTCATCCGCGTTAGCGGCATTTTTTGTACTTATTTCCTATGATTCGTCATGAACGCAGGCATTTCGGCAGCGATTCGAGAAAATAGCGGCATAAAATGTCTCTATTGCACTCAAAAAGGGTGATATCGCCGAAATAGCGACATTTTTTGTCCTTATGTTTTCGCCCAAGCTGCCGCTATGAGCTGATGGAGCTGAAGGAGCTCATCCCTTCATCAAATTCGCCCGCTTCTCCCGAACCTTGATCGGCCCAATCGGGAATTTCCATCCATTCCACGCCGTTGCCGCCGCGCCGCAGCAGCTCCGCCGTTTCCGCGAGCTTCTCGCCCCAGTGGCAGGAAATGATCAAATAATCGGTATCGGCCGCCCCCGCCTCAAGCTCCAGTTCGAGCAGCCGAACCATCGAAACCGTTCGATCCAGCACCAGCCGCGCCATCGTTTCCAGCAACAGCTCCAGTTGATCGGTTGCCGCCTGCGGCTCAATGCGAACCGGCTCCGCCGGGCCGTCCGTCAGCCGAGCATTGCATATAAAGCCCGCGCTCAGCCCATTGCGCAGGGCATACTCCGCCACCGATGCGGCATAACGAATCCCCAGCTCGATCCGCTCCGGCGCGGTCACCGTTCTCCACATCGAATCGCTGACCTCCACATTAAGGCAAATCACCAGCCGATGGTCGGCGGTGTAATCCCGCTTGTGCACCTGCAGCTCCCCGGTCCGGGCCGTCGCTTTCCAGTTGATCTGGCTCAGCGGATCGCCGGGGCGATAGGCGCGGATCCCCGCGGTCAGAAACGGGTCCTCCACGATCCAGCGCCGGACGGTGACTTCCCCCAGCCAGCTGTGGTTCGGCAGCGGCAGCTCCTCCAGCGGAACCGCCCGCGGATACACGAGCAGCTCCAGATTCAGCGGGAAGCGTTTGACCTCCGAGTTCAGCCCCAGCGGATCGCCCGTCGTCATCGTGGCCGATTCCAGCCGGTATAGCCCCCTGCGGGCGCAGCCGACCTTATGGCGCCTTGTGATTTGCCGGTACGGACGAAGGTGAAAAAGACTGCTGTGGTTCTGATAGATTTCCCCGGCATGAATCGCCAGGTTGCTCTGCTTTCCGAACGCAAGCCCGGCGGGAATGCTCGATTCCAGGCGAAGCCAAGGCAGCGGCAGCAGCTTGGCGTTGGCGATGACCTCGATCATTTCGACTTCATCGCCTTCAAATGCGGCCCGTTTGGAAAAATACCGCTCATACCGGATCCCCTTCAGCGCGCGCCGGCGGTATACCGCGGCAACCAGCCCGATAAGGAGAACCGCGCTTATAATAAGCCAAGGCAGCTGCATGGGATCAATCCTCCCGCGTTCCCCGGGCCGTCAGCAGCGGCTCGGTCAGCGGAGGCTCAGTCGGCGGGAGCCCGGTCAACAGCGGCTCGGCCGGCACCTCCACCTGCTGCAGCGCCTGGCGGACGACTTCGCTGCCTTGCTCCGGCGCGCTCCGAAGGCCTTGCCGCAGCACCAGCCGATGGGCCAGCACCGGCACGGCCGCCGCTTTGATATCGTCGGGGGTGACGTAATCCCGGCCCCGAATCAGCGCCAGGCCCTGGGAAGCGCGCAGCAGCGCCGCGCTCGCCCGCGGGCTGGCCCCCAGCTTCACCTCCGGATGCTTCCGGGTCGCTTCGGTAACGGCCACGATGTAGCCGAGCAGATCGTCCTGGACACGGATGGTCCGCGTATACCGCTGGGCTGCCGCCACCTCTGCGGCCGAGGCGGTCGCCCCGATTTCCGCCAGCGGCTGGCGTTCCTTAAACCGCTGCAGGATGGCGACCCCTTCGCCGTGCGACGGGTACCCCATGGCAATCCGCATCAGGAACCGATCCAGCTGCGCCTCCGGCAGGGGAAAGGTCCCCTGCTGGTCGATCGGGTTTTGCGTGGCCATGACAAAAAACGGAGACGCCAGCTCATGCGTGACGCCGTCGATCGTCACCTGACGCTCCTCCATGCATTCCAGCAAGCTGGATTGCGTGCGCGGCGTCGCCCGGTTGATCTCGTCCGCCAGCAGCACGTGCGTAAACACCGGACCCGGGCGAAACTCGAACTCCCCCGTTTTCTGATTGAAAAAATGAATGCCGCTCAGGTCCGAAGGCAGCAGGTCCGGCGTAAACTGGACTCGCTTGAACCCGCCGCCGAGCGATTTAGCAAGCGCTTTCGCAAGCAGCGTTTTGCCTGTGCCGGGCACGTCCTCCAAGAGCACATGACCGTCCCCGAGCAGCGCGGCAAGCAGCAGATCGACCACCTCCTCCTTGCCGACGACCACCTCGCCGATATTGCGGCGAATCCGCCCGGTCAAATCCATCGCTTCCCGCAGTTCCATAAGTACCGACACCGCCTTTACCGATTTCTTCCTTTCTCCTTTCCATCTTACCAAAAAGCCCGGCCGCTTTATAGCTGAAGTCCATGGGCTTCCTAAACCTTCAGCCGCTCCCGCAAATCGACGACCGAGCGCATCGCATACTCCTTTTGTACCGGCTGGCCGTCCCGCAGGACGATCAGGCAGGGAACGCTGGAAATTTCCCATTGATCGCGAAGCCGCGGACTATAGTTAATATTCAGCTTGGATACCGGGATGCTCGGCCCGGCCGCCAAAGCGATATCCAGCATTTTTTCCGCCAGTTTGCAGGTTCCGCACAGCGCCGTGAAGAAAAACAACGCCTCCTTGCCGGAAGCTGGTTCCGCGCGGTCGAGCCACTCCTGTTCCGTAATTTCGCGAATCGCCATAAGCCGCCTCTCCTTCAGGGGGTTAAATTTTCAGCAGGTTAAACAACAATCTAATACCGCGAATTGCCGCGAAAAAACTGCCGCCAATGCGGCCAAGCTTTCGAGAAAACACCGTCGATAGACGTATCTTACCACAAAAAGCGGCCCTGCTCGCATCTGCATGCGAACGGGCCGCTCCTTTCGGCAATCCGGCAGCGGGGATAACCCATCCTTTAAACCGGACGACTCGTGAACAGGTGGAAAGTCACTCCGAACTTGTCGGTAACGACGGCGTAAGCCGGGCTGAAATACATGGACTGCAGCGGAAAATCGACGCGCCCGCCCTCTTTTAGGGCCTCGTAAAGCTGCTGCGTATAATCCGCCGTACTCGACGTGAGGCACACCGTAACCTGGCTGCCCGGTTGATGCGGCTCACCCGGAAAAATATCGCACACATAAAGCTCCGTTTCTCCCAGCTTCAGTATGGAATGCGCTATGCGCTTCTTCATCTCTCCGGTCATCGGCTGCTGGGGTTCGGGCATTTCGCCGAAGGTTTGCTTAAACGCCACCTCGGCCTGCAGCGCCTGCTCATAAAAAGCAATCGCTTCTTCGGCTTGTCCATTCAGGGCAATCAGGGGGGTTGTCAACAGAATCATGTAAACACACTCCTTAAGGATCAAATTGGCGGAACCCGGGAAGCGAAAGAGACGATTTTCGTTTCCGCTTGATTCGATTCTTATTGTAGCCCATAATAGTGACAAGTATTGTCATAAATAAAAAACGCACAACGGCGTTTTTTTATTTTTTATTTTTTATGTCCAATAAAAGAAACGGAGCGCTCCCCCATGTCCAAATCGAAACGCCTGATGGAATTAATGATGACCGTCAACCGCAAGCGAAAATTCACCGTGAAGGAATTGGCCCGGGAATTCGGCGTTTCTCCGCGCACGATCCTCAGGGACCTGCAGGAACTGAGCGAACTGGGTGTACCGCTGTATTCCGAGGTCGGACCGCATGGCGGCTACCAGGTGCTGAACGAAAGAGTGCTGCCCCCCATCGCTTTTACCGAAGAGGAGGCGGTGTCTATCTTTTTCGCCAGCCATGCCTTGCGCCATTACCGCTTTCTCCCGTTTGAAACGGAAGCATCCTCCGCGCTCAGCAAGTTTTATCATTATATGCCCGGAGACGTCCGGGACCGCATCGATCAGATGAAAAACCGGGTCGACTTCGTGACGCCCGAAAGGCAGTCGGCTTTTCCTTATTTGGCGGTTCTGCTGGACGGCGCCGTCCGCCAAAAAGTGCTCCGCATCGGCTACGCCTCGCGTTCCGGCGCAACGAGCACCCGGCACATTCAGCCGATCGGGATCTACGCCAGCCGCGGTTTATGGTATTGCCCGGCCTATTGCTTCGAGCGCGAAGATTTCCGCTTGTTCCGCTGCGACCGCATCGGCTCTGCCGTCATCGAGGAAGCGGACGCCGCGCTAAAGCCGCTTGATTTGAGGCAGGTCCATCTCGGCAATTGGGAATCGTTCATCGGGAGAAAGCCGATGTACGTGGATTGCACCATCGAGCTGACTCCGCTGGGGATTGAGGCCTGCGAGGGCGAGATGCTGCGCCACTTCCGGCTTGAACTTCGCGAGGATGGCACGGGCCTGCTGCGGGGGCAAATTCCGCCGGGGGAAATTCCTTTTATGGCCGCCTTTTTCATCGGCTTGGGGCGGGAAGCGACCGTCATCCGGCCGCCGGAGCTTATCGCGGCGATCAAGCGCAAATTGACCGAACTGCTGGATCAATACAGCTGAGCGCAAAACCCGGGTGAGCCGCTGAACCAGCACGCTGGAGCGTGCTGGTTCATGCTGGATCATGCTGGGCCATACTGGCTCATGCCGGACCATACTGGCTCATGCCGGACCATGCTGGACCATACTGGCTCATGCTGGACCATACTGGATCACGGTGAACCATACTGGATCACGCTGGGCCATACTGGATCTCGCTAGACCAATACTGGATCACGCTAGACCATACTGGCTCATGCTGGACCATGCTGAACTCTCAGAGCTCAAGCAAGAACATAAGGACAAAAAATGGCGTTATTCCGGCGAGATTACCCACTTTAAGTGAAATAAAGGCAATTTATGCCGCTATTTTCTCGAACCGCAGATTGATGGCCGCCTTTTGTACCATTCATAGGAAAATAAGTACAAAAAATGCCGCTAATGGGAACGAGCAGGCCCGTATCCCGATAATAAGTACATAAAGTGCACTAGCGTTGCAAGAACACTAACATCAATTTTCAGCAAAACCCACATTTGGATTATTGAAACTATAAATGGATTTTTTTACAGTCATTTTTTAAGCTTAAGACCAAAAAGTCAAGGTTACCTAATGCG
>SNQY01000034.1_pt1 | contig 126835 bp, 124 predicted proteins | sample 2580551 | NCBI WGS metagenome assembly SNQY01 (sample SAMN10953785, study PRJNA522744) | food fermentation metagenome | isolation source: 144-hour incubation of native-enriched microbial consortia from nixtamalized... | place: Mexico | collected 2017-09-24 | reverse complement strand
CGTACAGGCAGGTTGCCTACGTGTTACTCACCCGTCCGCCGCTAACCGCCGAAGAGCAAGCTCTTCATTGGTCCGCTCGACTTGCATGTATTAGGCACGCCGCCAGCGTTCGTCCTGAGCCAGGATCAAACTCTCCAATAAAGTTGAGATTGATTCGCGTAGCTCTGAAGCTAGCTTGCTTACTAAATCGAAAAGAAATCTTTTCGGGCCCCGCGAAAGTATTCGGCATTCGCTACAAAGCGACTCGTCACTTTCGTGGGTAATTTTTATATACTCGCACACATTCGAGTGTTACTGTTCAGTTTTCAAGGAACTTGTTTTTTGTTGCGCCGTGTTTCAGCGGCGACTTTTATATCTTATCAAGCCCAAATCATTTTGTCAACAACTTTTTTGTTGTTTTTTTGATTCGTCATTCTGCATTTGACGACAACTTAAATATTATATCAATGTCGAAACATCAATACAACACTTCGTCGTTGTCACAGCAGCGAAATTAAATTTATCACACTTTAAACCTAAAAGTCAACAAAAAAATGACCGCTTTTTTCACGGTCATTTTTTTAGCTGATACTCGTCTTGAACTTTTTGCTTCCCATCTACTTTGTTTGGTTTAGCCGCTTACGTGCTTCCTCTAGTTGTTCAGTCGATTCAGCTACCGCCCGATGGTTTTCGCTCGTCTGCGCCTGCGCAACTGCCCGCTCCGCCTGTTCGATTGCGTTCTCAGCGCCTATATAAGCCTGCTCCGTCGGATGGGACTGCACCTGTGCGGTTGCGTTTTTTGCACTTTTGACTGCATCTTGTGCCTGAGAAATCGGATTTTGCATCTGCGTAGTTGATTGCTGGTCACGCATAATTGTCTCCTCCTGCTCATACCTTCATCCTTCTTAATATGAGTTGAAACAATCTGGGTTATACGTGTGATGCTTGGCCGTACATCTCCTTGTCCTTGCTTCGCACTTTTTATCCCAGGGCAACGAACCATCAGTGAGTAAGGAATTTACCCGCCGACGCTGCAATAACCAATAAATCGGTAAACCCGCCAGCGTAATACCGATTGCCAACAAGCTATCCTGTGGATTATCAAAAACAGTACTTACACAACGAAACCTGCTCCAACGATCGCTAAAATCGGGATAAACGGATACAGCAGTACGCTGTATTCCTTTATTTCGTTTTCATAAAATAAATACAGCAAAATTTCAATTTCCGAAAGGCGATCTGAGTTGCTAATAATCATCATAATAAGCGTAAATACTATTTGCAGAGCTATGGCATATATCGCCATGCTGACTAAAAGTACACGTCTATCATACGACCACCTTCTTGATAGTTATTTTTTTGTCAATTTTAATTATTTACATGCAAATATATTTTCAGCTAAAAGTTCTATATAAATACTTGATTTCCTATTTTTAATCTTGTGTATAAACTTTACAATTAAAATATTATTAAAATTAACATATGAGAAAAGACACTCACAGAGGACAAAAAAAGAAAAAACTCTGGCTATTTACATTCTATTTAATGTGGAATAAAATACTAGTTAGTTATCCGAATAACTTAGTAAAAGGAGTGAAAAAATATGGCAAAACCGAATATTGTCTCTAAACAGGAACTGCTTGCTTCCGCAAAAAAGTGCCTTGCAGAACACGGAATAGAAAAGCTGACACTCAAAGCTGTTGCAGCAGGAGCTGGCGTAACTCAGGGAACGGTATATTATCATTTTCGTACCAAAGAACAGCTTATGCTTAGTCTTGTCGAAGATGTATGTACATCGTCATGGAGACAAGTGGAATCTGATACAAAACCGGGTCCAAAGAAACTGAAGGACGCACTCCATGCAGCCCGGGAGCGCTGTACGTCCGATTCTTTTTACCACCGGCTTTTCTTTTCTCTAATGGTCTATAGCTTTCAACATGAAGAAATGAAAAAACAGCTACATGATTTGCTTTCGTTCGAGAATAAAGCATTATCCGAACAATTCGCTTCCATATTCAATACTTCACCTGTAGAGGGCATCTCATTCGAGACATGGGGCATTCTGGTTAACGCGATGATTGACGGATTGGCTGTCCAGGCATTGCTGTCCGATTCTTTTCCGGCTGACCGAGTATACGGCGAATTAGAGACACTGCTTACGCACGGGATGACTAACGATAAATAAATCGAAGGAGTAGATATAGGAAATGAACAAACTTTCTTTTACTGTGCTATGTGCCCTGTTTGTATGGGCCGGAGCTACATTGTTTTTCTTCCTGTTCGGTCATCGGGTACTCGTCGAACCTGCTTCGGGTCATTACTGGCTTACGCTGCTTCTCCTGGAAATCGGTACTGCTGTGCTTCTGTATGTAGTTACCTTACTCTATATACGATTCGATAGAAAGCCTAACGCCGCAATCAAGTTTGCCGTCTGCGGTACGGCAGTCGGGCTGTTTCTCGATACATTCTCCGTCTCATATCATTCTTCCGTATTCGCCAACCTTTCCGAAGGCCAGGTTATTGCTTTTACAGCCTGGATGTCCTGCGCATACGCTTTATATATTACCATCCCCCTGCTTGTTCATTATAGCAAGGGAATAAAAAATGAACGAAAATCATTTCTTTGATTGTTTCCGTAACACGAATATGGTACGGTAGTAAAAGACATAGTCGTTTAGCCTGTAAGCCTTAAGCTTTCTGTGCGAAACGCCGTGTCTTTTTTATTTGAACGTTTCTTCTTTCTTGCATAGAATACGTTTATTTTTTGCGAAAATCATAAGGGAGGTAAGCAATGGAACAAACAGTGTCTTATATCCAGGCAAAAGATGGCGCGCTTTGGCTTACGGAAGATGAGCGGGAGAATTTAAAAATAAGCTACCGCATTAAAGAAATCGTCCATTCAGAAGTATCGCCTTTCCAACATGTAACGATTCTAGACTCGTATGACTTCGGCCGTATGCTTGTGCTCGATGGTGTTGTGCAAACCACTTCTATGGATGGATTTATCTATAATGAGATGATTTCCCACATCCCGCTACGCTTCCACCCTAACCCGAAGCGTGTCTTAATCATTGGTGGAGGAGATTGTGGCGCCGCGCGTGAAGTGGCCAAATATGAGAATGTCGAACAAATCGATATGGTGGAACTTGATGAGACAGTCGTTAGACTATGTAAAGAACACCTTCCGGAAGTGTCGGGCAACCTGTCCGATCCCCGTGTACGCTTCATCTATAATGATGGAGTTGCTTATGTTAAAGACTATGAAAACTACTATGACATCATTATCGTAGATTCTTCCGATCCCGTCGGACCGGCAGAGCAGCTTTTCGAACTGGACTTCTACCGCAATTTGCACCGCGCCTTGAAAGAGGATGGCATTATGGTATGTCAAAGTCAATCACCGGTCTTTCATGCTGATATTATGGGACAATCACACCAACACATTCAAAGCCTTTTCCCGGTTACGAAGGTGTATACCGCAGTAGTCCCGACGTATCCGGGCGGCATGTGGAGCTTTACGATGGGCTCGAAAAGGTACGATAAGCCAGTAGAAAGCCAACCTTCCGGAATGGAAACAAAGTATGTGAACGAAAACATTGTGGAAGCTTGTTTCCAGCTTCCGGAGTTTATGATTCAAAAATTACGGATCTAGCTTTTCGCTAGGTCCGTAATTTTTTATTGTGCTTTTTTCTATGACCTAGTAGAATAGTAATGTTTTACTAACAAGTAAGCCGCGGTTCGAGATCTCCCGCGTCACCAAAACTAGGGGGCATTGTATTTATATGTATAATTTTTATTTTGGCATGGTATTTGTGCTGGTGAACTTTCTGCTGTTCCTGGCCTGCTACCGTCTCTTCGGCAAGCTCGGCTTATATGCCTGGGTAGGCGTCGCCACGGTACTGGCTAATATTCAGGTCGTGAAAACCATCGAAATGTTTGGCTTTGTTATGACGCTCGGCAACACGATGTATGGTACAATTTATTTAACCAGTGACCTTTTAAACGAAAAGTACGGGGAAAAAGACGCGAAAAAAGCCGTTTGGTTCGGGTTTTTCACTCTCATTATGACGACGATTATTATGCAGATGGTTCTATTGTTCCAGCCACATGAGGGCGACATTGCACAAGGAGCTATGGAGAAATTATTCAGACTTATGCCCCACTTGGCATTGGCTAGTCTGGCTGCCTACTTCATCAGTCAATTTCTAGATGTAAAAATCTATACATTCCTAAAAAAGAAGTTTCCAAAGCGGGAGCAGCTTTGGATACGGAACAATGGCAGTACCATTCTCAGCCAGTTGGTCGACTCTCTTATCTTTTGTACAATCGCGTTTGCGGGTGTGTATCCGTTCGATGTATGGCTTGATATTTTTATTACTACGTATCTGATTAAATTCGTTATCTCACTTCTGTCCACTCCGGCTCTCTACGCGGCCCGGAGCTTCAAGATAAATTGATTAAACAAAAAACGAGGCAGCATGAACAGTGAATCCCTGTATGAACGGGATGTGTTCGGCTCCTCGTTTTTCTTGTTTAACGGGAATGCTCCAGTCTTCTTGCAACGATTGAGAGAGCATAGTTAATCACAAAATACATAATAGCAATTAACAAGAGCACAGGAATAATATACGTTGATTTCGAATTATAAATAACCTGTCCATTATGCATCAGTTCCGGAAGCGAGATGATAATCGCCAATGATGTATCCTTCAAGAGAGAAATAAACTGGCTCACAATCGGTGGAACCATCCGTCGTAGCGCTTGCGGCAGGATAATATAGCGCAGCGTCTGCGCATAGTTCAAGCCAGAGGCACGCGCCGCTTCAATCTGCCCCTTATCCACAGACATGAGACCGCTACGAATGATCTCGGAAATCATCGCGGATTCAAAAATCGTGAGCGCAGCTATCGCCGCGCTGAATATTTCCAGCTTAATTCCGACATCGCGCAGTGCAAAAAAAACGAAGAAAATAATCAGCAGCAAGGGCAAATTCCGGATCATTTCCACCCATAAAAACACGAGTTGTGACAGAATAGGAATTTTCATATATCGAACAATCGCAAATACAATCGCGATGATAAATGAAAGAACAATCGATATCGCAGCCACCTCAAGCGTCACAAGGAACCCTTCAAGCAAATATCTTACATTCGGCCAACTGTATGCGCCGGCAAAATCCATCTACCTCACTCCTTTCTTCTACCGTTTGGCTTATGCATGCTTTAGACGGCGCTCCAGCCAGTTCACTAATATCGAAAGCGGTACGGTAATCGTCAGATAAAAAACCGCCACTAGAATATATGTTTCGAATGTTTTGAATGTATTCGTTGAGATAATATCGGCATGGTACATGAGATCCATACCGGCGATAACGCCCAAAAGGGATGAATTTTTCACGAGGTTAATGAACTGATTGCCTAGCGGCGGAATGACAATTTTGAACGCTTGCGGCAGAACAACGTAACGCATTGCCTGGATATAGGTCAAGCCTGACGCACGGGCTGCTTCCATCTGTCCTTTCGGAATGGAATTAATGCCCGCCCGAATCGCTTCTGAAATAAATGCGGCCGTATATACCGTCAGACCGAGCGTTCCTGCAATAAAGGCACTGAGTTGAATGCCCAACGATGGAAGTCCAAAGTAAAAGAAAAAGATTTGAATCAACAAGGGAGTATTCCTAATGAACTCAATGTACACCCGTCCAATAATAACGAGCGTACGAAACGGGGAAATGCAGAAGATGGCGATTACCGTCCCAAGCAGCAGGCTGGCAATGAGAGAGATTACACTAATCTGTAATGTAGTAATTAGACCGCCAATGTATTCACCATTGTATTCAGACCAGATGTCAAGTATATTCTGCAACATAAGTTCTCACATCCCTTCTTTCGGGCGAGAAAAAGGGCCTGCGGCCACTTCGCCGTCAGGCCCCTGCCTTCTCTATTTTTTCTCTGGTTTCTCACCAAACCAGTTTTCGTAAATCTTGTCATACTCACCGGAAGACTTCATCTCGGAAAGCGTTTCGTTAACGACTTTCAGCATCTCAGCATCGCCTTTACGAATAGCAATACCGTAAGGCTCATCTGTAAACAGACCGCCCACCAGCTTGAAGTTCGAATCTTCCTTCTGCATACCAAGTAAGATGGAATTATCTGTCGTCAACGCATCACCTTTTTTGGATTTAAGCGCTGTAAATGCTTCAGCATAATTCTCGTACTCAGCAACCTTTGCTTCTGGGGCCTTCTCACGAATTTGCTTCGCTGAGGTCGATCCTTTTACTGCAATAACGGTTTTACCATTCAGGTCTTGTATACCCGTAATCGCAGAACTATTCGGTACAAGCAAGGACTGTCCGGCTTCAAAATATACGTCGGAGAAGTCGACTTCTTTTTTGCGCTCTTCCGTAATCGTCATCGTGGCGATAATGGCATCAATATCTCCATTTTTCAGCATTGGAATCCGGGTTTTTGATGTTACTTCCTTTAGTTCAATTTTTGTATCATCACCCATGATTTTCTTTGCGATTGCTTTCGCGATATCAATATCAAAGCCTTTTACCTGACCGTCCGCCGGATCTTTCTTACCGAACAGATTTGTGTCGTATTTTACGCCTATAATCAGCTTACCGCGCTCTTTCGCTGCAGCTACTGCACTTTTTTCAGCGCTTCCGCCGGCCGGTGCATTCGCATCTGCTGGCTTATCTGTTTCCTTACTGCCACAGGCTGCAAGCATAACCGACATCACTAGCATAAATACCAGACTGAGAACGGATACTTTCCTCTTCACCTTATAGACCCCCTTTTATCATTACATAAATTAATGGTTCAACAGACGGCTTAAGAAGGAACGTGCTCTCTCTTCCTTCGGATTCTCGAAGAATGCCTTCGGTTCGTTCTCTTCTACGACCTGCCCGTGATCCATAAAAACTACACGGTCTGCTACTTCCTTGGCGAATCCCATCTCATGAGTGACGACAACCATTGTCATCCCTTCACTCGCCAGACTCTTCATGACTTCCAGTACTTCTCCGATCATCTCAGGATCAAGTGCAGACGTCGGTTCATCAAACAGCATAATCTTCGGCTGCATCGCCAGTCCACGTGCGATAGCTACACGCTGCTGTTGTCCTCCAGAAAGCTCGTTCGGATAAGCATCAGCCTTATGTGCCAAGCCGACTTTCTCCAGATAATGGCGCGCAGTCTTCTGGGCCTCCTCACGCGTTGTTTTACGCACCTTCGTGGGAGCCAGTGTGATGTTCTCCAGTACCGTCATGTGCGGATACAGGTTGAAATGCTGAAACACCATGCCAATCTCCTGTCGCAAAACATTCAAGTTCGTCTTCCGATCATGAACGTTTATGTTATCGACAATCAATTCGCCGCTTGAAATCTTCTCCAGATGATTAATGCAGCGAAGCAGTGTCGACTTACCAGAGCCCGAGGGTCCTATAATGACCACGACTTCTCCTTCGGAAATCGTCAGATTGATGTTTTGCAGCACATGAAAATTGCCATAGTATTTGTCTACTTGGCGAAACTCAATCACTATGTACCTCCGTAAAAACTTGGTTTTATTGGGCTTTACTGCATCCATCATACTATAATTTATAGATAATTGTAAATATTTTATTAAAAACAAATATTCCGCCTATAATTACTGTGCCAAAAGAAAAAATTAAGATAACGATACTTATACTTTCGATTGCTGTTATGCCTGTACATGTGTTCAAACAGTTGTATATAACTTATGTATATTTCTTTGTGCAAAAGACATGCAGGTTGCAACATAAAAAAACCAATCTTTCTGCAATTAGCAGCAAGACTGGTTTTTCCACGCTATGCTTTAATCGATTCTTGCCCGTTTTTGTGCTTTACCGAGCAAGAAATCGGCAAAAATCGCTATGAGCGCCGCAAGAATGGCGCTTACGTAAATTTTAACAGGATCACGCAAATTAATTCCTGAATAAATCTCTTTGCCAAGTCCCTCTCCCCCTATGAAAGGGGCAAGAGTAGCAACACCTATCGCAATAACAACCGCAATGCGAATCCCTGACAGGATAAACGATAGCGACAGTGGGATTTGTACTTTTGCCAGCAGTTGAAATGCCGTCATCCCAACACCTCTTCCTGCCTCTGTTATACTTTTATCTACTTCTTTAAGTCCCACATATGTATTGCGGATAATTGGTAAAAGAGAGTAAAGAAACAGCCCAATAACGACGGAGGTAAAGCCGATGCCGAAGAAAACCATCAGTAAAGCCAGCAGGGCTAGGCTTGGAAATACTTGAATCACATTAGCCAGCGCCAGAATGGCGCTTCCCGTTTTTTCACTTCTCGCAGCAAGAATGCCAAGGGGTATCCCAACAACGAGTGCTAGCAGTAGACCGCACACAACCATTCCGATATGCTCCATGATCAGAAGAAGCAGCGTACTCCAGTTGTTCTGCAGATATTTTAGAATTTCACTGAAAATATTTCCGCTCATGATTTCACCTCTATTTTAAAAGCCCCTGCTGCTTCAGGTATTCTTCTGCAACAGCTTGAGGGTCTTTTTTCTCAAGGTCCACTTTCGCATTAAGGGTCCGAATCGTATCGAGATCGATTTTGCCCTGCAACGGCTTCACAGCTCGCTCTATTTCTGGATATTGTTTTAGCGCTTCATTCAGCATAATAGTCGAAGCTAGGTATGGTGGAAAAAATTTTCGGTCATCCTCCAGCGTCACAAGGTTAAATTCTTTAATGCGCGGGTCGGATGAATAGGCGAGCACAATGTCCACATCTTTGCTTTCGACAGCCGTATAGACAAGGTTAATCTCCATCGGATATACCTGTCCGAATGAAAGCCCATACGTTTTGGTAAAAGCTTTATAGCCGTCATTTTTTCTCTCTAGCCACGAAGTGTCTACTCCCAGCTTCATATTCTGTGCAAGGCTCTGAAGGTCTGAAATTTTCTTTAGATTATACTTTTCCGCGACATCCTTTCTTACTGTGAACGCATATGTATTCTCAAACCCCAGCGGGTCCATCCACATAATGCCGTGATATTTATTAAACCCCTGTTTGGCCTGAGCTAATGTTTTTTTCGGCTCTTTCGTCGGCTCGACCGGAAACCATCCATTATAAATCTCACCTGTATATACTGTCCCCATCTGTATTTCATTTTCCTTCATTGCATTAATAATAAACGGAGTGGAAAGCAGGTCTGTTTTCACTTTTACGTTGATGTCAGACTGATCCTCAATCAAATATTTATACATATAGCCAAGTATCTTTGTTTCTGTGAACGTCTGTGTCCCAACAATGATGGTTCTTCCACCTGTACATCCCGCCAACAGCAGAAGTACGGACAGTAAGACAGCTAACAGCGTTATTTTTTTCATGCAATAAAAACCCCCGATTTAAGCGAAATTCTGCTTGGAATTCTCCCGTTTCGTCAGCTTCTTTTCAAACAGCGATAGTACGAAGTCAACCGCCAATGCTAATACCATCGCTAAAACGGCAGATGCAAAAATCAGCGGTTTATCATATACGGATAGTCCACCGACGATTAATTCCCCCAAACCGCCAGCTCCGATAACGGTAGCCAGCGTCGCCCAGCTAATAATATACACCGTGGTCAGGCGTATTCCCGACATAATATACCGGATTGCTAAAGGCAATTCGATTTTAAACAATCTCTGGCTTGAGCTGTATCCAACCGCTTTTGCCGCCTCTATAATACCCGGATCAATCGATTGAAACCCGGAATACGTATTTTGCAGAATCGGCATCAAAGAATATAAAAATAGGGCAAGAATCGCCGGTGTCGTACCGATCCCCAACAGAGGAATAAGAATGGCAAGCAGCGCCAAACTGGGAATGGTCTGAAAGATGTTCGCAATCGTAAATGATAGAGAACGAACCCATCCGATAGATGTTTTAGCTAAAAATGTTCCCAATGGAATGGCGACCAGACAGCCCAACAAAACCGCGCTCGCAGAAAGAATAATATGCTCGATTAAAGCGCTATAGAGATCGTGCCACCGCTCGACAAAAACTTGTGCATACTTCTCCATTCATTACACCCCGATTCCGTTCGCGGGATAAATATCCGACATATGACCAACAAGGCTTCCCCGCGTTACCAAACCCAGCAGCGTATTGTTTTCGCTTACGACTGGTACATAAGCCAACTTGTGCTCGTCGACGATGTCGATGACTTGCGTTAGCAAAGTGTTCGGCGTTACCGTATGGGTAAACGGCTTAACAATATCACCAACCCGCTTGTTCTCATCCTTGAATTGATTCAATACATCATAAATCGTAATATAGCCTAGTAACTCATCGTCCTCGTTTACGACGATGAGCGAATCAACTTTTCTGCTCTCCATAATCTTAATTGAAGCAGCAAGCCCACGAGTTGGATAAGCTGTTACGGCTTTGCGGATCATGACTTCTTCTGCGGTCGGTATTTCCTGAATCTGCTTAAGTCGCTTAGCACCGATGAATTCCTTAACAAAATCGTTGGCAGGATGCCGTAAAATTTCCTCAGGTGTGCCCTGCTGCACGACGGCCCCATCCTTCATCAATACAATTTTATCCGCGATTTTCAAAGCTTCATCCATGTCGTGCGTGACGAAAATAATCGTCTTTTTAATGTCCTTTTGCAGTCGGATAAGCTCATCCTGTAATTGTTCGCGGCTAATCGGATCGAGGGCGCTAAACGGCTCATCCATCAAGATAACGGAAGGCTCTGCCGCCAGTGCGCGGGCAACCCCTATACGCTGCTGTTGGCCGCCACTCAATTCCGAAGGATAGCGGCCACGGTACGTTTCGGGGTCCAGGCCAACGACGTTTAACAATTCATCCACCCGTTTAGCGATACGCTCCTCTTCCCAATTGAGCAGCCTTGGAACAACTGCAATATTATCTGCAATGTTCATATGCGGGAAGAGACCTACACTTTGAATGACATATCCGATTCCCCGTCTCAGCTCCACAGGATCGACATCAGAAATATCTTTTCCGTTCACGTATACCTTTCCTGTGGAGGGTTGAATCAATCGATTAATTAACTTCATTGTAGTCGTTTTTCCGCAACCACTCGGACCGATGAACACTGTAATTTCGCCATTGTTGCACTCTAAATTCACTTCTTTTAATGCAACATACCCATCTGGGTACTTTTTTTGTACGTTTTCCAGCTTAATCATAGGTTTGAATCACCTTCTCCTCATCTATGTACATCCATCTTCTTAAAATGTTCTTTCTTGCCTCGTTCCACAACAAAAAGGTCACATGCAGAATGCAATACCGGCTTATGTATGGGAAAGAAGGAGTACATATAATATTTGCCATCTTCTAAGGTTTTACGCCCTCTATTGAGTAAGACAATATGACATGACCTAAACTATGGCAGTTCCTTACCATTCATATTTGTATTTACCACTACAAAATAAATAGGTATACCTTTATCCGCTTACGAACTTTACATAACACTATCTCATTGGGAATAGAAGGCATGGGGAAGACGCTTGCCTTCTGCATTGTTATGGAAGGTGAAAAGCGATATTTCTCCTGTATATGTTCCTTCCACGTTTTTCTCTTTTTAAAACTTGAATCTATTTCCATATCCATAAGAAAAACTCGCGGGCACATGCTCGCGAGTTTTTCAAACAATTCATATTGAAAACGACTGCAACCTGGAGTCTTCCTTACCTTTTAACTTACCTCCTTAAAAAATGATGTGCCTGTAATCGTTTGTACTGAAGTTTGTTTCAAGAATTCGGCTACGGCCTCTATATCCTTGGAGAATATCCTATCTTCCTTGAGTGGTGCTGTAATTTTACGAGCCTGTACGTGGAATTGTTTTGTTTTGGATGCCATTTTCTCAACCCCCTGATATTCTGCAGACTGAAGTGCACAAATAAGTTCGATGGACAGCACTCTTCGACAGTTCTGTACAATCTGGTGTGCATGACGGGCCCCGATGGTTCCCATACTGACGTGGTCTTCCTGGTTAGCGGAAGATGGAATCGAGTCGACGCTGGCCGGATGCGCGAGTGTTTTATTCTCGGAAACGAGCGAAGCCGCGCAATATTGCAAAATCATAGCTCCGGACTGAAGCCCAGGCTGAGGGCTCAGAAAAGCAGGTAAGCCGCTTAACTGCGGATTTACCATACGCTCAATTCGCCGCTCCGAGATGTTGGCCAGCTCCGCTACTGCGATCTTGAGAAAATCCATCGCAAGCGCAATCGGCTGACCGTGAAAATTGCCACCAGAAATCACTTTATCTCCCTCATCAAAAATAAGCGGGTTATCAGTCGCTGCGTTCATCTCAATCTCCAGCTTCTCTTTCACATAGCCGAGCGCCTGCCAGGAAGCTCCATGCACCTGCGGAATGCAACGCAGTGAATACGCGTCCTGTACACGAAGCTGCCCTTGTCTTGTAGTAAGTTGGCTATCCGCCAAATAGCCGCGCATCCGCTCTGCCACTGCGACCTGCTCCGGATAGCCACGTGCAATATGCACTTCTTCTGTAAATGCATCCGTAATACCACGCAACCCTTCCATCGTCACGGCAGCGATTAATTCGGCCTGGTACGCAAGCTGCTCTGCCTCTAGGTAGGTAACCGTACCCATTGCAGTCATTGCTTGCGTACCGTTAATAAGCGCCAACCCTTCCTTTGCCGTCAATGTAAGCGGCTGGATATTTTCTGCCCGTAGCGCGCTCAGCGCAGGAACAGTTTGCCCTTTATAGAACACTTCCCCTTCGCCAACCAGAGCAAGCGCCAGATGAGATAAAGGCGCCAGATCCCCGCTGGCACCAAGTGATCCCTGCTCGGGAATGACCGGATGAATGCGATGGTTCACAAATGCCAGCAGGCAATCGATGACGTCCCGTCGTACGCCGGAGTATCCCTTAAGCAGTGCATTCGCCCGGAGTAGAAGCATCGCCCGCGATACCGATTCGGGAAACGGCTGACCAACACCACATGCGTGACTGCGAATTAAATTCAATTGCAGCTTCTCTACATCTTTTTGATCAATTAAAACATCGCTTAATTTGCCGAATCCGGTGTTGATGCCATACACGACTTTATTTTCTGTTACGATTTTCTCTACGGCACGCCGACTCGCTTCCACACGCTCCAAACTTTCCGCCGAAGCCTCTACCGGCTCGTAATCATATAGCACACTTCGAACTTGTGCTAACGTTAATGAATGTCCATTTAATTTGATCATATACTCCACTCTCCTTTTTCAGGCAAACAAAAAGGGAGCTACACATGCTTAAATAAAACGGTCCAAACCGCCTTTTTAAGCGATATGTAGCCCCCTGTCATCTGTTTACTATGGGCTCATTATCCTTACGATATTCAAATATGATTAATGCCTAATCCTAGCGTCTCGTGTTCGAGGCCGCGCACCGGTGCACCGATGGTTCCATACAGCGCTACGGCGATCCATTCACCCTCACGTTCATTATCATACGGTTTTCCGCGTATGATGGCGAAATTGAGTCCGACCGTACGCAGCACGGTGCCAAGCTGTACCTGGCCGCGCGTTACACCCTGCATCGCTTCAATAATCGCGTGATACAGCGCGTGCGTCTCCCGGTAAAACGATCCATCGATAATCTGCTCTTTCTTGGCAGCAGTTTCAATGGCCGCGACAACCTTATGAGCGTCCATGGAGCCTACTTTCCCTTTGCAGAACTGATAACCTGACTTCTCTGCTAGTGCAAAAGGAAATGATTCTCCTTCAACCTCTTCTTCAAACAACGCCAGCTGCATCGCCAGTTTGCCGATGCGGTGTTCAATACGTAAAGACACGCTCTACCACTCGCTATCTGTCCCTGACTTCTGTTGTACTTCTATTATCAATATATAAATGAGTCAGAAAATAGTCAACATTTTTCTTTACTTTTTCGGCGGCTTAATATGGGTGATCAATTCCGTTAAAAGTATGGTGAAAGTGTGCAGATGCTCTTCCATCCTTCCAGGAAATTCTGCTTGAATGAACGAAAGGTTATCTTTTTGTGGATCATGCCAGATAGCGCCATGCTTCTCCGTCTGAGTATACCCATCCTTGTCGCCAAGCGCCCAGTTTGTCGCTTCAAAATAGCCAAAAGGAATGCCTAACTCCTGAAAAGGTGCGTGATCACTCCAGTCACCTGTAGTCCCCTTCGGGTACTCGGGATTGTTTCCCGGATTCGTCTCTACATTCAATTTCTTCTTCTTTGCAATATCCAGTGCCTGTTCTCTCACCCAGCCAGTTTTACCTTCATTCCCATATACATACATCTTGTCCCCGGCAATTAGGCTGTCCAGGTTAATCATAGCCACCGTATTTTTGATTTCCTCCGGCTTCATTTGCGACGCATAATACTCTGAACCTTTTTTTCCAATCTCCTCGGCACCGAAGAAAATGAACGTAACGGTATAAGGTGTTTTTTTATCCTGTAGCTGTTTCGCCACTTCAAGCAGCACGCCTACGCTTGAACCATTATCATCTATCCCCTGTACGCCTTTCACAGTGTCATAGTGGGCCCCTACAATCAATTGTTTGGAGGATTTTCCCGGTTTTACAGCTATTACATTCTGCGAAGAAATCTCTTCTTGGGCTCTGTTCTTTGTAACAAAAGGCTGCAATGTAGGTTGTAAGCCAACCTTTTTCAATTCTTCTACGATATATTGCGCAGCCTTCTTCTCATCCTCTGTTCCTGCTACACGATCCCCAAGGCTTTCGGCCAGTCTAGTGACATGTTCAGCCGCAACGCTCCCCGCCTCCGTCCTTGGTTTTGCTGCAGCCAGGGAAACAAATGACGTAAACATCAACACTAGACAACATACAATTGCAATCCATTTTTTCTTCATTCCGTTTTCTCCTTTTCTTGACATGCAATTCTATTATATTTTTCTTCTAAATATTTTGTAAACAGTAGTTTGTTACAAAAAATAGGACCTACCGTAAAAATATGGTAGGTCCTATTACATATTATTGACTTAATTCAATTTTAGCCCCGTCGGACAACAGAGCAACATTGCTGGTGATAACGCGAGTTCCTTTTTTCAAGCCGCTCGTTACTAGCGCCTCTGCGCCTCGTTCACCGCTTGTTTTCACTTCTACACGTTTTGCTTTGTCACCTTCAAGAACATAAACATATGTTTTGTCTTTTTCTTTTACAATCGCTGAAGATGGGATTACGATGCCACGTCGTGCATCAGGTGCAAGGATGCGCACCTCCGCCAGCATACCGGATTTTAATTTCAGATCCGGATTTGCTACGGTGATTTGTACCGGATATCCTTTTCCTTTTTCATCAAGCGGGCTGATGTTTTTTACTGTTCCGGTCGTTACATAATCGAAGGCAGACGCTTTGACCTGTACTTGACTGCCCGGCTGCACATTATTAACCTGATCCGCAGGCAGATACGTTAGCATAGTCACAGTGTCCAGGTTTGCTACAACCAATACCGGGGACTGCATGGATACCATTTCGCCGATTTCTGCATTTTTAGCCCCAACAATACCGTTAATCGGCGAGACGACTGTCGCGTCCGATAGTGTGTCACGCGCGATATTCGCTCCTACCTGCGCCTGCTTCAACGCCTGACGACTTGCTTCAATACCAGCCGTATTCTGTGCCACTCCGACTTGTTTCTGTGCATTCTCATAGCCACCATTCGCATTCTGGTAGCTGGCTGATGCATTGTCATACGCTTTCTGTGCTGTCGCGAGCGATTTTTTCGCTGCTGCCACTTTCTCCTGTGCATTCGTACGGGCAATCTCTGCACTGCGGTAGGCCGCCTGAGCATTTACTAGAGCTGTTTCCGCCTGATCGAGCTGAACCTGTGATACCGCACCCTGCGCGAACAATTGCTTCATCCGATCATGATTTGTCGTAGCATCATTAAGCGCCTGCTTCGCTTTGTCAAAAGAAGTATTCACATCTTCTACTGCGTGTGTCGCCTGTTCAAGCGCACTGTTCGCCTGCGTGATAGCTCCTTGGGCTTGAATCATGCTATTTTTGGCCTGCAATACTCCGTTTTTCGACTGTACGGCACCACCAGTTGCCTGGACGATACCGGATTCCCGGGCCGCTTCTGCAGTCTGGATGCTTGCTTCTGCCGCTGAAACCGCCGCATCCGCTTTCGTAACAGCGTTCTTCAGGTCTTTATCCTCCAGCCGGAACAGAACCTGTCCTTTTTTCACTCGCGTACCGACTTCTACTGGAATGTCTATGATTTTCCCAGCCATTTTGGGCATAATATTTACTTTTTGATCCGGCATGACCGTTCCTGTATATACTTTACCGCCTAGCGCACCTTCTTGTGCCTGTGCTACTTTAACAGAAACCGGTGCGTCCGGTGTTGCTTCCTTGGCACTAGTAGTACAGCCTGAAAGCGCCACAGCCCCTAGCAATAAATACGCGATCGCTTTTGTCCGTTTCGCTTTTCTTCCCATAATTTCTCCCTTTCTTTCCTTTTAACTTCTAGCTCGCCTGTACTTCCGGCGCTTTCTTTCTCTTCTTAAACAACAATACGAGCGGAATTGTAATAAATAATGGTAGAGAGGAAATGAGGAACGTATCCGCGATTCCCCATGCCATTGCTTCCCGTTGAATAATACCGCCAAGCGAGGACATTGTACTCGTCCCGAGTATACTTTGGAAATACTGGACACTTGTCTCGCTTACCGATTCGGCAATATGCTGCGCATGTAATGTTGTTCTCTGCTGCATAAGCGCGGTCAGTACAGCAATCCCCATTGAAGATGCCACCTGTCTAATAAGATTGGACAGCGATGATGCATTTCCGACTTGCTGGGGCGCTACGGCATTCATCCCCGCGGTAGATAATGGCATCATACAGAGCCCAATACCGATTCCGCGTATCGCCAGTACGGTTTCCAGCCATGCAAACGGCGTATCGACCGTCAACCGATGAAGTTCATATGTCATAATGCTCATAAGGATTAGACCAATTAGCCCCAATGGAATGACGCCCACCTTATCGAATAAACGTCCGGCAATCGGCATCATGATAGCCATTGCAATCGCCTGTGGAATTAATATAATCCCTGTATCGATAGGTGAGACTCCCTGGATATTCTGAAGAAAAATAGGTGTTAAGAATACGCCGCCAAAAAGACCGATTGTTACAAGGCTTGCTGCAATAATGCTTAGCGTATAAGTAAAGTTCTTAAATAAGCTCAAATCGATAATCGGATCTTTCTTGCCTGTCTCTACCCATAGAAGAAAGACAAGTGACCAGAATGAAACAAAGAATAAAGCTACAATTTCAAATGACGTCCAGCCTTTCGACTGACCATTACTCAACGCGTAAAGTAATGTACCAGCCGAGGTAGCGGCCAGCAGAAATCCCCATGTATCAAATGCTTTTCCTTTGACTGTCTCCGTCTCCTTAAGCAGTACAGAAACAAGCACAATGGCCAACACCGCTACGGGAATATTGATAATGAACAAAAATCGCCAGTTAAATAGTTCGATTAAATAACCGCTTAGCGTTGGACCAACAGCGGGCGCTACCATCGCAGAGACACCCCATAAGCCTAAGGCCGTGCCGATTTGTTCGCGAGGCATAATCTTATAAATAATCGACATGCTAATCGGCATGATAACACCGCCGCCTAGCCCGGCGATAATACGGGCGATAATAAGCGATGTATCGCTCCAGGCCAGAGCACAGAACAATGTGCCTAAAGTAAACACACCAAGCGAGATAATGAAAAACTTTTTGTATCCAAGCCGATCTCCCATATATCCGCTAATCGGGATAATCACGCCGGAAGCTAGCATATAACCGGTCAATACCCACTGAATCCGATCCGTAGTAGAACCGAATACGTTAGTTAATTTCGGCAGCGCTACATTAATTAAACTATTATTCAAGATAGCAACAAACGCTCCGACAATGACGGCAATCAATGCAAGCCAGCGATACCCCGATGACTCAGCCGGGGGAGAGGTGGAAGCTGTTGTTGCACTCACGGCCATTCCTCCTCGCTAGGCAATATGGATTTTGACTTCGACGTTTGTGCCGGGAATCAATTCCACATCATCCGGTTTGTTGATGCTGATTTCAACTGGGATACGTTGTGTGACTTTATTGAAGTTCCCGCTGGTATTCGTTGCCGGGATAAGAGAAAATACAGCATTGGAAGCTGTACCTATCTTCCGTATTTTCCCGGTAATTGCTTTTCCATTCATCGTATCCAAAGTGATATCCACTACCTGACCAGGATGGATCTTAGCAATATCAGTTTCTTCAATATTAGCGGATACATACAGATGGTTCGTATCCATCATCATCGCTACCGCCTGGCTTGGGGAGCCTATTTCGTGTTGTTTCATATAAATTTTCATAATCATGCCATCAATTGGAGCACGCAGTATGGAACGGCTAACCATACTCGGGTCCATATTGGCCGGATCTTGTTCTGCAACTGCATCGTTTTTACGCAAAACATCCCCTTCTTCGACATGGATCTGTGTTATTTCCCCGGCAATTTGTGGCATAATTCGATATTGGTCACCCTGAATGCGCGCGTCTTCGCTTTTAACGTAATGTGCGCCTTGATACCAATAGTAATAACCGATGCCTCCTCCGCTAATAATCATTGCCGAAAGAAGAATCCATAGTAAGCTCTTTCGATTCATCCTTCTCCCTCTTTCTTTTTTACTTTTCTTTTCTAATATTTTGCATACAAAGCTTTTGCGAAAAATTTTTTATTTCTTTTTTTCATCTAATTTTTCTTTTAAATGTCCAGCCAGCAATTCCAGCGAGCGGACAATCGCATATACCTCCTCTTCTGTCATTCCGGAGAGTAGTCCGTCGAAATAGTTGTCTTGCAGAATAGGAACCTCCTTGCAAACTTCTTCGAACTTCCTATCGAAATTGACCCAGACGACACGACGGTCTTTCTCATCACGTACACGTCGTACATATCCGTTTTCTTCAAGTCGATCTACAATACCTGACACTGTGCTATTCGATAGTCCCAGCTGTTTGCTAATGTCGGACATACGCTGAGGCTCACGCTTGAGACAGCGAAGCACGAGCAACTGCGGACCTGTAATGTTAAAGGCGGCAAGCTCGCTGGTCAGTACTTCCAAGAACGACTGATGAATCTGTCGTATAAGAAGTCGAATTTGCTTGGATGGGTTCTGCATTTCATATTCCTTCCTATGATATTTCCGATCCAAATATTTCGCATACGAAATACCCATATAGATTATAGCAGTTGCACCAGATCTTACAAGTCCAAAGTTATAAATTTTTGCACATTCATATTATAAAATCGCATATAACAAACCTTTTTATCGGGTAAACAAGAGCAGATAGGACAAGAAAAAAGCCCTGTTTACACAGAGCTTTTCACTTCTCTTACGCTTTGTTTGTCAATGCCAGCATACGATCTGGATGGTTTGTGCAAATCTGCAGTTCCGGATGGAAACTTATCAAATTTCGGATATGCTCCGGATTATCTACCGTCCAGGCAATAACCGTATAACCTTCTTCAATCATCTCATGTACGAAGTCGGGAGTCAGATACGGATACGGGATAGAGAGAATCGTTGCACCCATTGCTGTAAGTTGCTCACGCAGCAGCCTGGACTTTCCTCCAAAAATCAACCCTTTTTTCAGTGTGGGCGCCAGTTCATGTACGCGTGCCACCGCATCATGGTCAAACGATGTGATGTACGCCTCATCCTCCATCCCATACCGCTGTATCAGATCTGCCACCTTTTCTTCCAGCCCAGGATACATGTCACCTGCGGTTTTCAGCTCGATATTTAGGAGAAGCTTGCCGCGCACCTCCTTCAGTACTTCTTCAAGCGACGGTATCTTCTCTCCCGCAAATGCTTCGTCAAACCATGAACCTGCATCAAATTGCTTGAGCTCTTCCAGCGTATAATCTTTTACCATACCGCTGCCTTTAACCGTTCTACCAAGCTCAAAATCGTGCATTAATACCGGTACACCGTCTTTTGATAATTGTACATCAATTTCCATTGCTTGAATTCCAGGATGCGTAAGTGCCAAGCGCACAGCCGCCATCGTGTTCTCCGGCGCCCTTCCGGACCATCCCCGGTGAGCCATACAAATATTCATTGCATCATCCTCCTCTGCACCTGAAACCGGAAAGTTACTTTACCTTCACGATTGTTCTTTATGCGTGTCTATCGTGTTTATTTCTTTAGGATTTTTTCGGCCTTCTTCTGGATAGCTGCCATCGCCTCGTCCGGCGTCGCTTGCCCGAGCATCGCACGCTGAAGTTCTGCCATAATAACTTCCTGTAATTCTTTATATCCCGGGGCCATTGGGCGGGCTTTTGCATATTCAAGCTGATCGATCGCTACTTTAAGATTCGGTCTTTCTTTATATACATCCTGCATTTGTTTGGATTCTACCGCTTCTGTCGTTGCCGGCATGTATCCGGAGGCGAGCGACCAATCCGCTGTCTGCGGTGTATCGGTCATCCATTTGATGAATTCCCATGCGGCCTTCTTTTCTTCATCGGAAGACTTGGCCAGCATAACCAGGTTTGCCCCCCCTGTCGGAGCTCCGTACGTCTTTCCTGCCGGCAGGAAAGCAGTGCCGACATTAAATTTCGCATTAGATTCAATCGCCTGCAAATCGCCTGTTGAAGTGAAAATCATAGCTACCTGTCCATTCAAGAAGTCTTGCTTCGCTACATCCCATGCATTGTACTTCTCACCTGGAGGGTTTTTCATAATTCCTTCCTTCACCATACTAGTCCAAAGCTTGAGTGGCGCTTTGCCCGCCTCATTGTTAATCGCCAATCGCTTGCCGTCCTCACTCAGAATGCTACCTCCATTCTGGAAGACAAGTGCTTCATAGAACCAGATATCGATCGGTGTGGAAAAACCATACGTTTTTGTTTTATCGCCTTCTTTTTTCGTCAGCTTACGTGAATACTCGATAAGCTCATCCCATGTTTTCGGACCGGCCGGATCAAGTCCTGCTTCTTTCAGTTTATCCTTATTCACATACAGAAGTGGAGTAGAACGGTTGAATGGCACGGCATACAGCTTATCTTTCCAATAAGAGTTGCCCATCAGGCCTGGTATGTATTTCGCCTCCATATCTTTTGCATAAGGCCCCAGATCTTCAAGCACCTTCGCATCGGCAAACGTACCGACAACCCCTGCCTCGACCATCGTAACATCAGGCTGGTTGCCAGCAGTCACGGCCGACAAAACTTTGGCATGGTTTTGATAGTAATCACCCTGATATGCCGGCTTTACGACAATATTTTTATGTGTTTCGTTGAACGCCTTTACCATTTCTTCAATCTTCTTACCGTTTTTACCTCCAAGTGCATACCAGAAATCGATTTCTACCGGTTTTCCGTCTCCTGCTCCAGCCGATTTGTCTCCTTCAGCAGCAGCACCCGTTTTGGAAACAGATTGGCTTGAACAGCCTGTAATAAGCAACGACACGCTCAACAACAGCATCAGAAAAACACTAGCCCACCTTTTCATATCCGGTTTTCCTCCTTGAAATTTTTCTATGTTATTTGGATTGATACACAAACGCATTGATAATGTGCCGCTGCGCGAAGAAGAAGATAATAAGAATCGGAACGACGAGAATCATGTTACCAGCCATAATGACATGCCAGAGTGTATCCCCTTCCGTTGATTTCATCATCGCTACGCCGATCGGCAATGTACGAACCTGCTCATTGTTCGTCATAATAAGCGGCCAAAAATAATCATTCCAATGATAAATAAAGCTGAACAGACCAAATGTAACGAGTACCGGCTTAGCCATAGGCACCATGACTTTCCACATGATTTTCCATTCGCTTGCATTATCTAACCGTGCCGCCTCTATGACCTCATCCGGTACCTGCATGAACGCCTGGCGCAGCAGAAAAATTCCAAACGCGCTGGCACCATAAGGAAGAATGAGTGACCAGAGTGTATTTACGAGATTCCATTCGCTCATAAATACGTAAATCGGCAGGAAAATGACCTGAGGCGGTATCATCAATGCCACGAGCGTCAATCCGAATAACACATTACGCCCTTTAAACTTGTACCTCGCGAATGCATAGGCAGCAGGTACAGCTGTGAATAGTTGCAGGGCAAGAATGGACAAGGCTACAAGCAGGCTATTCACAAGATAAGTGAGGAATGGACCCGACTTCCAGGCAATAGCAAAGTTTTCGAATTGCCAGCTTTCCGGCAGAAACGTCGGGGGAAAACGAAATACTTCCGGTAGCGTCTTGAAAGCAGTCAAGGCCATCCATAAGAATGGGAAAACGAAAAGAAGCGCCACCACCAGCAAAAATAGCCATTCAATTGTTTTGAATACGTATAGGCGAAGCGAGTACACCGCATACTCTCCTTTCTTCCGGCGTTGGTTAACGGTAATGCACCCGCCGGGACATGAATGCGAAATGAACAAGCGTTAACAAGCCTACCAGGCCGAGTAGAACAACTGAGGCGGCGGAAGCAATGCCTCCGTTAAAAAAGTCCATGCCTTGTTCATAAATATAGTAGACAAGCATATTTGTACTATTTACCGGTCCCCCCTGCGTCATAATAGCAATCGTATCGAACACCTGGAACGAAGAAATCGTATTGATGACCAGCAGAAAAAAAATCGTCGGTGAAAGCATCGGCACCGTAATTTTGTACAATGTTTTAATGCGCGACGAACGATCCAATTCTGCCGCCTCATAAATATCGCGGGGTATGCTTTGCAGCCCTGCAATGAATACAATGGTGTTATAGCCAACTACTTTCCATACGCTAACCAATACGAGAGATAACAATGCGCTCTTCGTATCGCTCAGCCACGTATATGCAGGCAACCCCAAAGCCTCCAGGACCGCATTTAACAGACCATACTGCGGATCCATCATCCACATCCAGAGCATGGAGACAGATACGAGCGAGATAATATGCGGGCTGAAAATCGTGCCTTGAATAACCCCATATATTTTCGCTTTTCGATTCAGCCACAAGGCTAGCAAGAATGCGAGTCCAATTCCCAGAGCCACCGTCAGTACCGTAAACAATCCGGTATTTATCACGACCTGATGAAAGTCCTGTTCCTGAAATAAGTCCGTAAAGTTAGCGAATCCGACCCACTCTTTTTCTTCAAGATTCAGCAGTGACCAATCGTGGAAGCTTAAGTACATCACATACCCGATCGGATAGAAGAAAAACAGGGCAAAAAACAGGAGAGCGGGCGTTACATAAGCGTACGGTCTAATCATTTCCCAACGGCCCGTAACCGATTTTTGCCGGGGCCATGCCTGCGTATGTGCCGGTTCCATCACTTCGATTTCCGGCTTCGCTACCGCTTCATTTTGCATCTACGCGATTCCTCCTACTACAGCATTTGCCATGACCTGCATCTTCTCACCTGTTATTCTCGCTCCTGTCGTTTTATCAAAGAAATACAGATGCTTGGCATCCACAGATACCCGGACATTCGTCCCCACCTCAATGATACTTTCCGTATTTCCCTTCACAATCACCCGCTCATCTTTCGTCTCAATGTAGTACAGCAGCTCTGAACCAAGAATTTCACGAGAGACAAGCATTCCGTTCAACACAAGCCCCGTCTCCGCTGTCGAACCCCGCCGTTCGGATACATCAATGCTGGCTCTTTCGGGACGAAATCCGATAACGCAGGAAGGCTGATTATGCATAGAGACAATATTCATCGGTGGAGATCCGATAAACTGGGCAACAAACAAATTCGTCGGCATGGAATATAGATCAATAGGAGAGGCAACTTGCTGAATCTCGCCTTGATTCATTACAACAATCTGATCCCCCATTGTCATTGCCTCGACTTGATCATGCGTCACGTAGATAAAAGTCGTCCCCATCTGCTTATGCAGAGCCGTCAATTCAACACGCATTTGATTACGTAGCTTAGCGTCCAAATTGGATAGTGGTTCGTCCATTAGGAATACTTTCGGCTTTTTCACCATAGCTCTTGCCAGCGCTACCCGTTGCCGTTGTCCTCCAGATAATTGAGATGGCTTGCGCTGCAAATAATCAGTCAGGCCTACCACTTCCGCAATCTCTTCCACCTGCTTTTTCGTCTCCGTCCGGGACAGGCCTCGATTCCTGAGCCCAAATCCGATATTATCGAACACGCTCATCGTCGGATATAACGCATAGTTTTGAAATACCATCGCTACATCCCGCTTGCCAGGTGGCGTATGATTGACCTTTTCACTCCCGATCCGTAGCTCACCTTCGGTTATTGACTCCAGTCCCGCTATCATCCGGAGTGTAGTCGATTTTCCACAACCTGATGGACCGACCAGTACGGTAAATGAACCATCTGGGATACTCAGATTTAAGTTCTCAATTACCGTTTGACTGTCGTATTTTTTCGTAATCTGCTTCAAAGTGACCTCAGCCATTGGATCATCACTCCTCTTATTTCGCTTTCTCCAGCGCAAGTCCACTTGCAAGCTCCCGAATATTTAAAAAGTAATAATCGGGACATACGTCAATTTCACAGACTGCACTATACCAATCGACCAGCACGCTTGTAACCCCTGCAGCTTTAGCAGCAAGCAAGTCATACTTACTGTCACCGACCATCGCCGTCTCTTCCGGCAGAGCCCGCAATTCTGCCATCCCTCTCAGTATAGGTTCTGCGGAAGGTTTGCCTGCATGGACATCATCCACAGTAACAATGGAGTCGAATAGTTGCAGAATGCCTGTTATTTGTAAGCCCCGTATTGTGAAGTCCCTCTGTTTATTCGTTACAATCCCAAGCCTGTACCCTGATGCCTTCAATGCTTCTAACTCTTCTTGAATGCCGGGAAACAGACGAACCGTACGATCATGGTACGCATTCAGATGCTCGAAATAATATTGGAATACCTGCTCCCTTGTGTACCTTCCGCCCAGTGAAGTTTCGATAACCTCCATGAAGTTGTCAAATGACTCGCCGAATCGTGCTAAAATCGCTTCTCTCGTAAAGAGTCCCGGCACATGCGCTTCCGCTGTCGCATATACGGCATCAATTACCGAGTCCCGACTATCCAGTAAGGTTCCATCCAGATCAAACAGCAGGCAACGGATATGGTTCATCGTTTACCTTCTCCTTCCATAATCGATGGTTTCCCATAGACACGGCAATCGCTCCATAGCGTAACGCCTCGACCATTTGATTACGATTCGACAACAGCCCGCCAGCAATAACAGGTACAGAGATATGCCTACGGAATTCAGTAATGAATTCAGGCAGAAGGCCCGGCATAATTTCTACTGCATCCGGCGCCGTCTCCCGAACAGATTCAAGGCTGGATTTAATCGCATCACTATCCACGAGAAAAAAGCGCTGTACCGTAAGTAATCCATGCTTTTTCGCCTGCTTCACCAGATTGTTTCGCGTTGTGACAATACCGTCTGGCTTCACACACCTAGCCAGAAAGGCGATTCCATCCTTGTCCTGACTCATGCCTCCAATACGTTCGGGATGAACAAATACTAAAATGCCATGCGATTTGTAAAGCTGAACGTAGCGTGCGATATTTCCGATATTACCGATGGACAATACAACAGCGCCTACACCAGCATCCAACGCTTTCTCCAAAAACTTCTCCTCTTTCACTGATGCGATCTTCCTGCTTGCCTCAAGTTCTGCATAAAAATCTGTGCGCTTCACGATTCGTCTCCTCCCAAATAAAAAAACCTTAAATAGAATTACAGGGCATAAGCCGCGTCCACATACTGACATACTCACACGTACGCATAGCTTTCTTGTAAGTTCTATTTGAGGTTTCTCCCAGACTCCAACCTTGGCTTATTCACTTGTTACTTATACAATACAGGGATATTGTTATGACAGAGTGAATGGATTGTTAAAGAAATGTATTTTTCCACACAAAAAAGGCGGTGGCCCGTTTCATATAAAACAGACCACCGCACTTTTTCAGTACAGCTTTCTTTCCGTGTGTGCTTATTCACTTTTCTCGAATACGGTTAGATAACGACCGTATCCTTCTTTCTCCATATCCTCTTTCGGGATGAAGCGCAGCGCCGCAGAATTGATGCAATAACGCAAGCCCGTAGGAGCTGGTCCATCGTCAAATACGTGGCCTAGATGCGAGTCAGAGCCTTTGCTCCGCACTTCAGTCCGTACCATGAAATGACTGTAATCCTGCCTTTCTTCAATCCACTCGTCATGCAACGGCTTGGTAAAACTCGGCCAACCGCAACCCGAATCGAATTTGTCCCGTGAACTGAACAGCGGTTCTCCGGAAACGATGTCCACATAGATACCTTCTCGCTTATTATCCCAATATTCATTACGGAATGGAGGTTCTGTACCGTTGTTCTGCGTTACCTCATACTGCATAGGCGTTAGTTTTTTCTTCAACAGCTCTTTGTCACGCTTCTTGCCCCAATTCTCTTCGATAAACGCTTCACGGCCCGAGCCTTTACGGTACATCTTATAATGTAGCGGATTTTTTCTATGGTACGCCTGATGATATTCTTCAGCAGGATAAAATGGGGAAGCGGGTAGAATCTTCGTTGCAATCGGCTGATTGAAACGTCCACTCTCTTCTAAGGCTTTTTTAGAAGCTTCCGCCTTTTGCTTCTGTTCCTCATTATGATAAAAAATCACGGTCTGATACGATTGTCCGCGATCGTGGAACTGTCCGCCCGGGTCAGTCGGATCGATTTGTTGCCAGTAAAGTTCAAGTAGCTTATCATATGGAAATACATCAGGATTATACGTAATCTGTACCGCCTCATAGTGACCTGTCGTCTCTGAACATACTTCTTCATACGTGGGGTTTTCCTTATGACCACCCGTATAACCGGATATCACGCTAATAATCCCAGGCATTTCTTCAAAAGGCGAGACCATGCACCAGAAGCATCCTCCTGCAAATGTCGCAAGCTCCTGACTCTGCTCGACTGTTTTTTCATTACCCATGCTCTCCATCACTCCATTCGCGAATAATGTGCGCGCCTGTCCCTCTCTTTATGATAAGCCAAATCATCCTTTCATAAAAGCTGAAAGCTCTCGGGAATGCGCAGGACTAGTCCCTTTGAATTTTAACGTAACAGCTTCGGCGACGTGGCCCATCAAATTCACAGAAATAAATACCCTGCCATGTACCCAGAACGAGCCGTCCGTCAGCCACGATTATCGTTTGCGAAGAGCCTACGGTACTTGCCTTCAAATGAGAAGCGGTGTTGCCTTCAGCGTGCCGGTATTTCGGATGTTCCCATGGATATACTTCATCAAGACGCATCAACATATCACGGACTACATCCGGGTCCGCGTTTTCATTTATCGTAATTCCGGCAGTAGTATGGGGGCAATACACTGTTACCACACCGTTCTGCACATGTTGCTGCGTTACAAGTTCACGCACCCTATCCGTAATTTCAACAAACTGGTCACGCTGCGACGTTTTCACTTCAAACGTATGTATCATATCTCTTCACCTCATCTGCTTATATCTTTTCTTTATTTTTACCACAACTTTGCCTCAAACAAAAAAGCGGGCTGCCTCATCATGGCAACCCGCTTTCTTAATTAGATTAATACGTATGGTTCATCAACACATACCACATAACGAAGATGGAACCAAATACAACCGTAAAGGCTACAAACAAGCCGAAGTAAATGCCACCCTTTTGGAAAATGGCTGATTTACTCTCACGAATGTGCATAAACATATACAACTGGACAAATACCTGCAGAACTGCCAGTACTAAACTAACACCGATGGCCACATTCACAGACAATCCGGAAACGAGCATAGCCCAAAATGCAGCGGCGGTCAACACAAGCGACAAGATAAAACCGATAACGTGACTCCAAGGAAAGCCATGATGATCATGTTCTTCTACATATTGTTCGCCATTATTATTATGTGAAGCCATCGATTACACCACCATTCCTGTCAAGTATACGACCGTAAAGATGAAAACCCACATAACGTCCAGGAAGTGCCAGTACAGACCGATAATGAACGCTTTACGTGTCGTTCTCGGCGTAAGACCACGCTGTAGCACTTGGATGATAATACCTATCATCCAGAGAGCACCGAGAGTTACGTGCGCACCGTGTGTACCTACCAACACGAAGAAGGAGGACAGGAACGCGCTCGTACCCCATGTAGCTCCCTCATGATTAACATAGAGCAAGAACTCTTCAATCTCCATGTAAAGGAAGCCAAGGCCCAAGAGCAAAGTAATAACTAACCAGATCGCAAGGCCTTTCGCTTTTCCACGGCGCATTTCATGAATAGCCAAACCGCAGGTAAAACTACTCGTCAAAAGCAAAAGGGTCTGGATCATCATAGTTTTGAACTCAAATAGTTCTTTCGCCGTCGGTCCGCCTGCTGTACTTCCTTGCAGAATAATGTACATTGCAAACAGACACGAGAAGAGAACAAACTCAGCCCCCAAGAAAATCCAGAAACCGAGAATATTCATTCTGCTTTCTTCTGTACTGTATTCGAGAGGTCCTTTGTAACCAGGATCAACGTGTGCTGCCATTCGTTACACCCCCTCTATCTTCTTAACTTCATCGACACTTACATAATAGCCATCGTCATAATCGAACGAGCGTGCGGCCATACAAATCAGAATGCCGATGAAAGCTGGAATTACCATCCAGAACCATCCGAAAACGAATCCGAAACCAAACACAAAGAACAAACTGCCCATAATAACAGGGACGCCAGAGTTGCTTGGCATGTGGAACTTTTCAAGCGGTCCGTCAATTACCTTCTCACCGCGTTTCTTAGCGTACCATACCGGATCCATTTCTTTAATCTCAGGTATGCGCGAGAAGTTATAATATGGAGCCGGAGAAGGAATTGCCCACTCCAATGTACGACCGTTCCACGGATCCGCTTCGTTTGTACGCGGTGCGTAACGGATACTCCAGTAGATGTTGTAGCAAATAATCAAGAAGCCGACACCTTGCATAACCGTACCGATTGTAGACGTCAGGTTCAGCAAACCCCAGTCAGGGTTAGTGTACATATAAATACGACGCGGCATTCCCATCAGACCAAGAATGTACTGCGGGAAGAACGTAAGGTTGAAGCCGATCATGAACCACCAGAAACCATGCTTACCTTGACGTTCATTCAGTTTGAAACCGAAAATTTTCGGCCACCAGTAGTACATACCGGCGATCATACCGAATACAACACCCCCGATTAGCACATAGTGGAAGTGCGATACGAGGAAGTAGCTGTTATGGTACTGATAGTCGGCTGGGGCGGCAGCAAGCATAACGCCTGTCACACCACCGACTACGAAGTTAGGAATAAACGCAAGCGTCCACAACATCGGTACCGTGAAGCTAATACGTCCTTTATACATCGTAGCCAGCCAGTTAAAGATTTTAACACCTGTAGGTATAGCAATAAGCATCGTTGAAACTGAGAAGAATGAGTTAACACCTGGTCCGGCACCCATCGTATAGAAGTGATGCGCCCATACGATAAAGCTCAGACCCGCAATAGCGATCATAGAGATAACCATCGCATTATGACCGAACAGACGTTTCCGCGAGAACGTACTTACGATCTCGGAGAAAATACCGAATGCCGGAAGAATAACGATATATACCTCAGGGTGACCCCACATCCAGAACAAGTTTACCCACATCATCGGCATACCGCCACCATCAACCGTAAAGAAGTGAGTTCCAAACATCCGGTCGAATGTAAGCAGTGCCAAAGCAACTGTCAAAATCGGGAACGCGTATACGATGATTACAGAAGTAATCAATACAGACCAAGTAAACATCGGCATTTTCGACAATGTCATACCCGGTGCACGCATCCGCAGAATGGTAACAATAAAGTTAACACCACTCGCTAATGAACCAATACCGGAGAGCTGTAGCCCCCATAGATAATAGTTCTGACCTACCCCTGGACTATGCTCCAGGCTGGCCAGCGGCGTGTAGCTGGTCCATCCGGCATCTGGAGAACCACCGATAACGAATGAAAGGTTAAACAGCATCGCACCCGCGAAGAAGAGCCAGAAGCTCAGAGCGTTCAGCCAAGGGTATGCAACGTCACGGGCACCGATTTGTAGCGGCATCGCAATGTTAATCATACCGAAGATAAACGGCATCGCCATGAATAGAATCATAAGCGTACCGTGCGTGGTAAAGATCTGATTATAGTGCTCAGACTCCAAGAATTTCATTTCCGGTGCAGCCAGCTGGATACGCATAAGCAATCCATCTACTCCACCCCGGAACATCATTATAAGAGCGGCAAGAATATACATGATACCGATTTTTTTATGATCAACGGTAGTAAGCCACTCTGTCCAGAGCCATTTCCACTTCTTAAAGTACGTTAGTACAGCCACGATCGCAACTGTGGCTAGCACAATCGAAGCGTCCGCAGCGTAAATCATCGGGTCGCCTGTTACAAAAAATTCATCCCAACGCACTTTTCCTTCCTCCTTCCGTCAAAAAGTTACTTTATTAATGTTTCTCGTGGCCATTAGATTCGCCAGTTTTTTTGCGATATTGATGTACGGTTTCAATTACCGAATCGTCATGCGTACCGGAGAATGTCATACGTTCTTCTAGTACGCCTTTTTTAATAATTTCTTGGAATTTCTCGTCAGTCAGCTTTGGTGCTGTTGCTCTTGTTTCTCTAGACCACTTATCGAAGTCCTCAGGCGTTTGCGCAATGACTTTAAATTGCATATGCGCAAATCCCTCACCCGTAAAGTTGGCACTCTTTCCGTCGTATTCACCAGGTTTGTCAGCCTGTAGTACAAGATAACCGGTATGTCCAGGCATGGTGTATTCCTGTCCGCCCAGCTTTGGCACCCAGAAAGAGTTCATGTTTGCCGTTGCGTCGAGCTGGAAGTTAACCGGTTGTCCGGCTGGAATATTAACATAGTTTACTGTCTCAATTCCTTGCTCAGGATACTTGAAAATCCATTTCCAGTCTGCTGCAACTACCTGGATTTTCATTGGTTCTTGCTCAGGTTTTTTCTCCAGTCCGTACGTAATTTGAACGGTCGGGATAGCAAGAGCCATAACGATAATAACCGGAATTAATGTCCACAGAATCTCCAATTTGGTGTTTCCATGTGTATCCGGCGGCTCATAGTCCATATTATCCGGTCTCTCACGGTAACGAATGAGAATAATGGTAAACAAAACGAATACAACGATCAATACAAGTGATACCAGTGCGAAAGACCAAAGAATCAGGTTATACTGTTCCTGCGCAACCGGCCCTTTAGGGTCTAGAACATCGATTTTTTCTGTACAACCAGTGAGCAATAGCAGCAAAAAAGGTAAGATTGCACCTAATTTCACAAGACCTTTTTTAGTCATAACTGCTCCAGTTACCTCCCTTCTGTATTCCTTAAGACGCTATACATCCATTTTACATGCACTTTTCTGTACGTAAATTTCCTTTATCTTACTCTCCTTTTCATGGTGCTAATACTAATAAAGTTAGGATGCGACGCCTATTATAGCAGAGTTACCGCATAACGGTGACCTTGTAACAAAATCGACAAGAAAAATTCACAAATTAATTTCATAAATATTTCATATATGGACAAAAAAGTTTTCAATTCACATAAAAAGGAAGAAAAAAGTCCGTAAATTACCAATTACAAACTCTTTTCTTCCTCTTTTTAGTTTGGTATTCATCTAAAATTTTTTGCATTTTAGTTAAAAAAGTTTCATTTGGCGAGGCCCTAAATCTTCATATTCAATGCCAAGAAGTTCCATCATTTCCTTCGCATTGTCAGCTGCATCGCCACCAGAATTATTGTTGAATACCACACATATTTCTTTGGATTTTGTTTGAAGAAATTCGAGTTTATCTTTCCATTCTTTCAGTTCTTCTGTGTTGTAGCGGTACAAGTAACGGATATCTCTCCAGTTTGGTTGGCCACTGCTATGCCATCCGGATACGTTACGTCCATGGAAGCGTACAATCGTCATCTCCGGATGAGTCGGATGTAAGACGGTCGGAATAGAGCCAACACCTGCCTGAGGTTCATCACAAATACTATGAATCCATCCATCCCGTTCCATGAATGCGAGCGTATTCTCCTTCATACGAGGTGCAAACCAGCTCTGATGACGGAACTCAAGCGCAACCGGAATATCTTCCATCTTCTCTTTCGTATAGCGGAGAATGCCTACATTCTTCTGTGTACAATCGAACCAGGGCGGATACTGAAACAGTACAGCCTTTAACTTCCCGGCTTCCAATACAGGCTCAATTGATCTCTTAAATGCGTCAAACATCTCTCCCATGCTTTGAAACGGATTCTCTCCACGCAGATGCCCAGTCATACCCTGATACGCTTTAACAATAAAGCCGAAGCGTTCCGGTGTATCCCGAACCCACTTTACATAATTTTTTACGGGCTGTACAGCGTAGAATGAGCTATCCACTTCTACGACAGGGAAATGAGAGCTATACACCTGCAATTTATCCGAACTTGGTATCTTATCGATATATAAGTTATCATGATCACCCCAACCCGTCAAACCAATCAAAATCATGACGTATGCTTATGCCCCCTTCATCCACTCCAACGTCTGCCTTATTCCTTCCTCGTACGGCGTTCTTGGCAGCGGTCCAATCTGTGTCTCATATTTTTTACCCGATAGAATAACAGGCTCTTCCATTAAATACATCATTTCTCTTACTTCCCACATCGCTTTGTTAAATAAACCGATAAATGTAATCATTCCTTTGCCTACGGTCATCACTTTTCCACGATAGTCCGTCATCTCTCTTGCGATAGTAATTATCTCATGACCGGAGATAACCCCATAGCCTGGAATATTCCAGTTCTGTCCGTACGCTTCTTCCTGCATCGCTAATGCTATGAGAGCCTTTGCGCCATCTGGCGTGAAGATATATTCTCGCTCTACATCCTGTCTTCCGACAAATATTGCTCTCTTGCCTGACAATATCGACTCCAGCGTATAGTGCAGGACAGTATTCGTCGCATGAGGGCCATAGAAGTCCGGAAAATGCGCAGTAAGAGCTTGAACACCCTTCTCTCTGGCTTTATTGACCATACGCTCCATTTCCAGGCGAATATTTCCTTTCTTCGTATGTGGACGTTTTGGGTAGTTTTCGACGATTTCCTCTCCATTTCCTCTTCCGTATGCATAAATATTATCTACGATTGCCAGTTTAACATTGAGCGCCTCGACTGCAGTCAAGACATTTCCCATAATAATAGATTGCCCTGTCGCCCATTCCGGATACGGGATATTAACCGCATGAAAGATTACATCCACACCTTTTCCTGCATTCATGATGTCTTCTAGTTTGTTCACATTGCCAACCATGATATGTACGTTTTCCATTTCTTTAAATAGCTTATTAAGCTTCTCTTCTGTTCTAGCCAAGGCCACTGTTTGCACACCCTGCTCCGCCAACTCCTTTACAAGCGCATATCCCATTCCACCCGAGGCTCCCAGTACTAATGCTTTTTTCATTCCTATCACCCTCCATTTTTATTAACCATCGTTCAATTAAAATCAAAAAAAATTTTTTCTAACCTAATCCAACAAGCAGTAAGACTCAAATAAGTGCAACTAGCTATCAGCAGAGGATAAAGAACCTTAAGCTGGTGAAAGTTTTACTCTATTGTATTATGCCCGATAGAAAGCGCACATGCGCTTTAGCGGCAGATTCAACATCGGAAAAAGTTTGCTCTGTCTTGTAATAGTGTGAAACAAAACCGTGCAGGGCCAAAAAAACGGACCATATTTTTGATACATCGGCTTTCTTCCCACTCAGTACATATACAGCATCCGCAAATTGTTCATAGCTTTCATTCGGCTCTTGTCGTAAGCAACTTCTCACCTCTTCATCTTTTATTAAGAACATAATTTCATAATGACTCTGATGAGTAAGCCCAAATTCGATGAACCCAAACAAAATGCCTTCTAATTTTGCTTTCGAGGTAAGTTCTTCACATTCCATGACCTCACGGAACCTTTGGTTTAGCAACGCAAAGCCTTCACTGAGCAATGCATAGAAGAGCTGAGCTTTGTTCTCAAAATGATAATAGATCGAACCGTGACTGTAGCCTAGCTCCCTCGCGATTTGACGCATAGAAACATTTCTATACCCGTGGGTAACAAACAGCTCTCTAGCTGCATCTAAGATCCGCTCTCTTGTAAGTTCCTGGTCTACTGCCCTTCTTGCTGCCAAATCAAACACCTCGTCATCACATTAATTGACCATCGTTTAATTAATACAGAAAAATAGTACCATATCACTCTTCACTTTTGCAATAAGGAAATATGAGCAGAATGGAAAATTCCGAAGAAATAAACTTGTCCCTCTTTTTGATTGTACTCTCCGTAACGATTGTTATAATAAAGATAAAACCGCCTGTGAGATGTAAAATGATTGATTCACAAAACGAATGAGTAATCCTTTTTCAACCCTCACAGAATAAGAACATCTAAGCCTAGGAAATTGCGGTTGCAAGGGGGATTAAAAACCATGAGTATGTATAAAGCGTTAACAATTGCCGGTTCAGATACGAGCGGCGGCGCCGGCATCCAGGCCGACATTAAAACCTTCCAGGAGCGTGGCGTTTATGGTATGACTGGGCTGACAGTCATCGTAGCACAAGATCCGCATAACGGTTGGTTCCATAATGTATTTCCGATTGACGTAAAAACACTGGAAGCACAACTTGAGACTGTCATCGCTGGTATTGGCGTTGATGCTGTGAAAACAGGTATGCTCGGCTCCATCGATATTATTGAAATGGCTGCGGGCAAAATCGAAAAATACGGACTGAAAAACCTGGTTGTTGATCCGGTGATGGTATGCAAAGGCGCAGACGAAGCCCTGCACCCGGAAACAAACGAATGCTTGCGTGATGTACTCGTACCGAAAGCGCTTGTCGTAACGCCAAACCTGTTCGAAGCGTCGCAATTAAGCGGTATGGGTCCGATTAAGACCGTTGAGCAAATGAAAGAAGCAGCAGCCAAAATCCAAGAGCGCGGCGCTAAATACGTTATCGTTAAAGGCGGCGGCAAGCTTGAACATGAAGCTGCCGTGGATGTGTTGTATGACGGGAAGAACTTCGAAGTATTGGAATCTGAGCGTATTGCAACGACTTACACGCATGGCGCCGGATGCACCTACTCGGCAGCTATTGCCGCCGAACTGGCAAAAGGCAAGACTGCACGTGAAGCGATCGAACTGGCAAAAGCGTTCATCACGGAAGCGATTCGTCACTCATTCCCGCTAAACCAATATGTCGGTCCAACCAACCACGCCGCATATCGCCTGTATGGGCCGGGTCAGCACGAAAATCTGCAAGCTGAAGTATCCGCAACGAAATAAATACCGACAGACCAAACACAAGAACAGCCTGTACCGTAGAAGGTACAGGCTGTTCTCTATTCTTGTTTTTTCTTGCTTATGGACCGCATCGCAGCTCGATATTCATTATCATCCATAAAAGAATCGGGTGAATCACTTTCGTTCTCCTGCTCTTTCTCATTCTGGAACATCTGACGGAGAGCCTGACGATATTCTTCGTCTGTGCTTTTGTGGGCATCTGCTCTCGGCTCTGTACGCTTTTCCACTTTCATCGTACTTTGCACCTTTGGCTCTTCCTTTTGCACAGGAACCGGGACAGAGGATAGCGGAGACGGCGAGTCAGGGGCATCTGTTTTACGCGGTGAAGAAGAAGCACGGATATTAAAGGCAATCAAAAATACGATAGCAAGCAGGGCTAACACGGCCAGGATAATGCCTATAATCATTGCCTTATCCTCTTACTTCCATACCGGGCGAAGCTGCGAATTTGCCCGCGACATTCGCTACGCGTCTACCCAATGCTCTGCCAAGTGCCAAGTCGTTCTCATTCGGTGCATGTACCGGATCGTCCGGTGAAGTTTCCACCGGACAAGTAACACCTACTCCATAGAAGGAACCATATAAGGCGTTCTCAGGAATATTGCCCGGCAAACCTACAATAATCATTCCCTGATGCAGCATCGGCGTGATCAGGTTCAACATTGTTGCCTCTACGCCACCGTGCATGGATGCCGTCGTGCAAAATACCGCACCAATTTTCCCAACCAGCTTACCGCGAGCCCACAAGTACCCTAGCTTATCAATCCACGTCTTCAGACCGGCACTGATCGTTCCAAAATGGCCGGGGCATCCCCATATAATAGCATCCATTTCGACCAGGTCATTCACGTCCGCTTCATTTACATGACGCAAGAAAACTTGGGCGCCTTCAATGCTTTGCGCTCCCTCTGCAATAGAAGCGGCCAGCGCTTCAGTATGACCGCTTTCACTGTCGTATACTACGTAAATCTTCATGCTATCCCTCCATTTTTTTAACGTCGGGGCTAACCTTTATACGCGCTTTGCTACACGACCGCCCCGCTCCGCTTTATAGATCTCTATTTCTGTTCCTAACTCGACCTGTGGGTCTTTGCGTACATCACGCAGGAAAAAGCTTAGTATCAGCCCGATAATCGAAAATCCCATGGCCCAGAAAAATGCATCGTTGATGCCCATGATGGCCGCCTGTTGGCTTGCCTGCCCGGCCAGCATGCTCGCCGCTGTCTCACTTGCCTGAGAAGCAGGCATACCTGTCGCGCTGGAAACCGATCCAACCAACGATTGGAAAGATTGGCTGAAGCTCGGGTCCATCGTATTCATCTGATCGCTGATTTTACCTAGGTGGAACGTTGTTCTCGTACTGAAAATCGTTGTAACGATACTGATACCGATCGAGCCGGAAATCTGACGCAACGTATTAGACATCGCCGTACCATGACCGTTTTTGCTCTGTGGAAGCTGATTAAGCCCTGCCGTCATAATTGGCATCATCAAAAACGACATCCCCAGAGAACGCACCATGTTGATAGTCAAAATGTAGTTGTAGCTCGTATGAATGCTTAAGTGTGTAAATTCATAAGTAGTTACGACCGTAATCAACAAACCAATAATCGCAAGCGGACGAGGGCCTACTTTATCAAACAATGTACCGGATAACGGAGACATCGCCCCCATAATTAATGCGCCAGGCAGCATGAGCAAGCCTGATTCCAATGGAGTAAATCCGCGCAGGTTTTGTAAATAAATCGGTAGCAAGAACATCCCTGCATACATCGCGACAGTAATGATGACGCTGATAATATTAGAGAGTGAAAACACATCATACCTAAAGATCCGAAAATCCAGCATCGGACGAGGTGAACGCAGCTGTTGAAAAATGAATATCGTTGTTACAACGACACCAACGACCAGACTTCCAACAACGATGGCGCTATCCCAGCCGCTCGTTCCGGCTTCACTCAATCCGTACAGAACAAGCCCGATACCAATAACTGAAGTAACTGTTCCCCATACATCAAATGGCGGATTTTTCGGCTCCAACGTATCCTTCAACAAGAAGAACGCTAGGACCAGCACTAATGCTCCAAACGGAACAATTCCGTTAAATAATAGGCGCCAGCTATAGTGTTCCATAATCCATCCGGATAAAGTCGGTCCAATCGCTGGCGCAAACATAATCGCAAGGCCAAAAATCCCCATCCCACGTCCACGCATTTCCGGTGGGAAAATAAATAGAATGATGGTCATAACCAGCGGCATAAGGATACCGCCCCCTACGGCCTGCACCAGACGTCCGATCAGCAATACGGAAAATGATGGCGCCAATCCGCATATTAACGACCCAATGGTAAAGAAAAACATGGCTGCAAGAAATAACCGGCGCAGTCCGAATTTTTCCATGAGGTACGCAGATAACGGGATAAGCACACCATTTACCAGCATATATCCGGTCAACAGCCATTGGGCGGTTGAAGCCGTAATACTGAATTCATTGATGAGATGAGGGATGGCCACATTCAATAAGGTTTGGTTAAGAATAGCAATAAATAAACCCAGCATGAGCACTACTAGCAATGGAATGTGCTGGGCAATACCGCTCGAACTTCTATTGGATGGCATGCGAACATTCCCTCCTTTCTATTTCTAAGTTGTTATTTATGGATTTGTACCGTTGCGTTCATACCAGGAACGATATCAGCCGGATAGCTATCCATGGAGATTTTAACCGGTACACGCTGTACTACTTTGGTATAGTCTCCACTTGCATTTTGCTGTGGCATTAACGAGAACATTGAATTAGTTGCCATACCGACTTCTTCAATTTTGCCTTTAATCTTTGTACCCGGTTCCGCATCGATTGTCACATCTACATCCGCTCCGACTTTCACATCTCGAATATTCGTTTCTTCAATGTTTGCTTCCACATATAATTTTTTCATATCTACAATTTGAGCCAATTGTTGACCCGGAACCACTATTTGACCATTCATGGCTTTGCTTTGTATTACCGTACCGCTAAGCGGTGCCGTAACTGTCACATTTTGAGCGCCACCATTCACTTGCCCCATCGTGTCACCCTGGTTCACCTGTTGTCCTTCTTGGCCTTTCCAACCTGCTAATTTTCCCTGTGACTGTGCTGTAACCGTTACGACTTGACCTGTTATTTTGGCATCATCCGTGGATACATAATTGGCTTGAATGAAATAATAGTAATACGCACCAATTGCAAGGCCGACAATGACCAGGAAAATAACAACATTAATCCAAAAAAATCTTGCTCTGCTCATGTATGACTCTCCTTCTTTGTGATTCTATGTTGAATTTCTTACTTATGGATTTTCACTTCAGCATTCATGCCAAGTGCGACATAATTTCCGTAGAAATCATCGACCTTAATTTTTACCGGCACACGCTGTACCTCTTTGGAAGGTGTGCTACTCTGTTGAGAATTGGAGGACTGTCCTCCTTGCAGAAAGTTACCTGCTTCGTACCCTATTTCACTTACTTCCCCACTGAACTTCGTACTAGAATAAGCATCCAGATATACATCGACCGTATTGCCTACACTAACATCTCCAATTTGCGTTTCATCGATATATGCTAAAATGTACATTTTTTTCATATCAGCTATCATCGCGAGCGGTTGTTTCTGTGCGACCATCTGGCCTGGTGATGCGTTTGTTTTAAGCACCGTACCTTCAATAGGAGCTTTGATTTCATCTTGTGGTTTAGCTGTAGTTGCTTTCTCTATGCCTAATAATGTCCCGGCCTTTACTTGCTCACCAGTCTGAGCTGACCACGTATCCAAACGACCGTTCTCTGGGGCAGCAACTGTTTCCATATCTGCAATCACACGGGCATTATCCGTCATTACGTAATTGACTTGTTGTGTGACATAGTAGCCTCCGCCTGCTATTACCGCCAGCAGGCAAAGCATCACGATGATATTCATCCCAAAGCGCTTCATACTATTCCTCCTCTCGCCTGGTTTTCTAAAGCCCTCATTATCTTTCTGCACAATATTTAATTAACTAAACTAAGTAATATTATAAACCTCGGCATTGAGAATAAGTCAATAGCCGAATAAAAGTAAATGTTTTCTATTTCTTTCTGTCTGCTTCTTCTAGGCTTGCAAGTATAATATTATATATGCGGATAAGATGCCGGATATCTTCTTCAGATAAAGCATCATAATATTTATGCAATCTCTTTCTTCTTTCATCCCGGATTTCGTTCCAAAGGTCCCTTCCCTCTTCCGTAATGACGAGATAGACGATCCGGCGATCTTTATCGGATTTTTTCCGTTCTACATAGCCTTGTGCTACCAGTTTATCCGCTAGGGTCGTAATGGACGGGAGAGTAATTTCTAATTCCTCAGCCAACTCTGATACCTTTTTCGGCCCTCTCTCCTCCAAGATATTCAGGATAAGTCCCTGCGATGCTGATATGCTAGGAGTAATACGTTTCGTTAAATCCACCGTAATCTTTCTACCCAACTTTTTGAATACATAATCAAGCTCCTGCAAAAGTTCATTTTCTTCCATGTTTTTCATTTCCCCCGTGTGCCTCCAACATTTTTTGTACACCATAGATACGACTTTCGCCCAGAGTAGTTTCACCTTTTCCTCTTGTTTCAGTCAGGTGGAATAAAGTGGTACTCTGCATACCCATTCTTTATTATTAAAAAGAAAAAGCCTTATATACTATAAGGCTTTTTTACAAATTATAACATGATTCAAATTTACATAGGATGAAGGTTTCCTATTTATTTAGGTAATTTGAATGAGCTTTTCAGGGAGACGATAAGATTGAATACGAGTTTCTCAGCCGTCGTATGTTTCGGGTCTACGTTGAAATAGCCGTGACGGAAGAATTGGAACTTGTTGTGCGGCTCTGCATCTTTCATATTAGGCTCGACAAATCCTTGTACGATCTCAAGCGAATTCGGATTAACATAATCGAGGAATGTCTTGCCTTCCTCCTCTTCCCCCTCTTGTTCATCAAGAATGAGCGGTTCATATAATCGGAATTCAGTTGGTACGGCATTACTTGCTTCGACCCAATGGATTGTTCCTTTTACTTTACGGCCGGTGAAGCCTGTACCGCTTTTCGTCTCCGGATCATACGTACAATGAATTTCTACCACATTACCGCTCTCATCCTTGATTACATCGTTGCACTTAACGAAATAGGCATGCTTCAAACGCACTTCATTACCAGGATACAGACGGTGGTACTTGCTTGGCGGAACCTCCATGAAATCATCCTGTTCGATGTAGATTTCACGCGAGAATGGAATTTGACGAATGCCCATCTCAGGATTCTCCGGATTAATCTCCGCATCCAGCATTTCTACTTGTCCTTCAGGGTAGTTGGTAATCACGACTTTTAATGGCCGCAGAATGCCCATCGTCCTCGGCGCCTTCAATTTTAAGTCTTCCCGAATGAAGTGATCAAGCATTTTCGCATCGACAAGGCTGTTGCTGCGAGCTACACCGATCTCCCGACAGAATGCACGAATGGATTCCGGTGTAAACCCTCTTCTGCGTAAACCGGAAATGGTTGGCATGCGCGGATCATCCCAGCCGTCCACAAGATTCTCATCTACCAATAGTTTCAGTTTCCGTTTACTCATCACTGTATTAGTTATATTCAAACGTGCGAATTCATACTGATGAGGCACGCTCTCCATTTCACACTCGCGTACAACCCAATCGTACAGAGGACGTTGATCTTCAAATTCCAGCGTACATATGGAATGTGTTACTCCTTCAATCGCATCTTCGAGCGGATGAGCGAAGGCATACATCGGATAGATGCACCATGTATCGCCCGTATTATGATGCGTTGCATGGGAGATACGATAAAGGACAGGATCACGCATATTTATATTCGGGGAGCCCATATCGATTTTAGCGCGTAGTACCTTCTCTCCGTCCTTAAATTCCCCTTTACGCATGCGCTCAAATAAATCCAGATTCTCTTCCATACTCCGGTTACGGTATGGACTTTCCTTACCCGGCTCTGTCAACGTTCCACGCATCTCGCGCATCTGCTCAGGCGATAAATCACAGACGAACGCTTTGCCTTTCTTAATGAGCAGAACGGCACGGTTATACATCTCTTCAAAATAGTCGGATGCAAAAAACAATCCATCCCATTCGAATCCGAGCCATTTCACATCTTCTTTAATCGATTCTACGTATTCTACATCTTCTTTGAGTGGATTCGTATCATCGAACCGCAGATTCGTTTTGCCACCATACTCATCTGCCAGCTCAAAATTCAGGCAAATAGACTTAGCATGCCCGATGTGTAAGTACCCATTCGGCTCCGGAGGAAAGCGAGTAATCACCTTATCTACCTTTCCGGACTTCAGGTCATGGTCGACGATGCTTTTAATAAAGTTCGATGAACTTGGCTTGTTTTCCAATACAATCAACCTCTCTATATGAAATGGATAAATCGGCCATACAATTATGCACCTTTGTTATACATAATATCGTCTACGTATAGAGAGTTCAACACGCCTAATTTTTCGTCCCTCTTTCTACGGGCCGATTATAGAAAAACTCGGAAGTAAATAAAACGCCCGTGTGCAATATACATGACACACAGGCGCTTATGTTTGTTATTCAGTCGTTTTAGAGGTGGCTACTTCTGCTCTTGTGTCTTGCTCAGGCCAGCATTCCACATCTTTCAGACCCGGGATGCTGTTACGATAAAATACCGGGTCAGCACCCTGCCTTTTCTGCCGTGTATAATCTGCCAGTGCCGCAAATGCAATCTTGCCCAATAAACCGATGGCTATCAGGTTTGTAACAGCCATCAACGCCATGAATAAGTCTGCCATATCCCACACGATCGAGACTTTCGCCAGCGAACCGAACATGACCATCCCGATTACAGCTAAACGGTACACTAGCAGCCATGTTTTATTTGTGTTCATGAATTCGATATTCGTTTCACCATAATAATAGTTTCCGACTACCGAACTGAATGCAAATAAGAACACCGCAATCGCAATGAAACTTCCAGCCCAAAGACCTATATGGGAGCTAAGCGCCGTCTGTACGATAGCAATACCTTCTAGGTTCTGGTTTTTATACGCATCAGATAACAGTACGATAAATGATGTTGCACTACAGATGAGCAGCGTATCTACAAACACTCCAAGAGACTGGATTAATCCCTGCTTCACCGGATGGCTTACCGAGGCGGTAGCTGCTGCGTTCGGCGCACTTCCCATTCCCGCTTCATTGGAGAATAGACCGCGCTTAATTCCCATCATCAGCGCTGCGCCCATCGTACCACCTGCCGCTTCCTGCAAACCGAATGCACTACTGAAAATCGTAGCAAAAACATCCGGTAGTAGCGTAATGTTTGTCAGGATAATGTACAACGCCAGCAGCACATATCCTCCGGCCATAACCGGAACGATAATCTCTGCTACTTTAGCGATGCGCTTTACGCCGCCGAAAATAACGAACGCAGTCAACACTGTGATAAACAATCCTGTAATCCACCGGTCAAAACCGTAAGCTGTCTCTAATGCCAGCGTGATTGTATTAGCTTGTACCGAGTTAAATACCAGACCAAAGCACAATGTAATGAGTACCGCGAACAGAATACCCATCCAACGTTGGCGGAGAGCCTTCTCCATATAATACGCCGGTCCCCCGCGGAATCCGTCTTTGTCTTTTACTTTATAAATCTGGGCCAACGTTGCTTCTACGAATGCAGAAGCAGAACCGATTAGAGCAATAAGCCACATCCAGAAGACCGCACCTGGTCCCCCCGTTGAAATCGCCAGCGCTACTCCGGCCAGGTTTCCTGTCCCTACCCGGGATGCAGTACTAATACAGAATGCGCCAAAAGAAGAAACTCCTTCTTTTCCTTTGGCGGTATCTTCTACTCCGTCACCAAGGAGCCGGACCATCTCACCAAACATTCGAAATTGAACAAACTTTGTTTTAATCGTAAAATAAATTCCCAGCCCGATAAGCAAAACGATTAGAATATAAGTCCATAGAATCTCGTTGCTGGTACCAACAAACTTTTCAAGCAAGGTCAAGATAGTTCACTCCTTTCAAACAATGATAGACTTGCAAACTTTATTTTACACAAAGGGAATAGCGCTTACAATTGCCTTTTTTTACAGGAACACTTCCTTTCTAGTTTATATATTTCTCCCGGTCCAGCATGCAATGAACCATCAATGGGCAAGGAGGAACTCGAAGCTGATGAAAGTTTCACTTTTTACTTGACGCTATATACACATGCGTTATTATTATTAATAATGATAATATTATTTCGAAAGGGGTCCCATCATGGACTTTCAAGAGCAGGAAATCATTATCCCTGGTGCCTATCCGTTATCCGGAATATTAACCTTGCCACAGCAAAATAGAGAAAAGCACCCCGTTGTGGTCATGATACACGGAAGTGGGGACATCGACAGAGATGGTAATGCGAAGCAGTTGCACATTAATGTATTTAAACAGCTAAGCGATGCAATCGCAGAGAAGGGCTTCGCCACTCTCCGCTATGATAAAAGAGGGGTCGGACAAAGCGAAGGTGACTTTTATGAAACTGGCCTATTCGACTTAATTGATGATGCGGCCGCAGCCGTATCATTCGCGAAAAACCACCCGAACATCGACGGGGAACGAATCATTCTTCTTGGGCACAGTGAGGGCTCTATTCTGGCTCCGGCGGTCAGCAGGCGCATAGCTGTACAAGGTATGATTCTGATTGCAGGCACGGCTGAACCACTGGCCGATACGACCGCATGGCAACGGGAACAGATGAAACGGGACATTGAGAGCAAAAAGGGATTCGGTGGCTGGCTCCTCCGCCTTCTGAATGTTTCTGGAAAAATCGATAAGATGAATGATGAACTGCTCCAAAAAATTCATTCGACAGATGAAGCTATCGTCATATACAAAGGGAAAAAAATAAATGCCAAGTGGAACCGGGAACATGAACAATATGATGTACGCGAATACTTGAAGGAAGTATCCTGTCCCGTCATCGCTATCACCGGCACAAAGGATGTGCAAGTACACCCGGAGCATGCCAGAGAAATCTGCAATATCGTACAGGGAACATGCGAATCTTATCTCATTGAGGACATGACGCATATCCTAAGAAAAACGAACGCGGAAGCGCATATGGATACCATTATAAAAGATTATAGAAGGCAGGCGAGGGAGCCTGTGGAGCAAGAGCTGAAAGAGAAAATCACAGCATGGTTGCTCCACCAATTTCCAGTATGACCTTTTTCTTTTATTTAAAAAGCACCGGGCAGGATTTCCTTCCCGGTGCCTGGCTATTTGCGGAGACGTGTACGGTTTGTCGGCTCGGCGCATAATGGATCATCCGGCCAATAATGCTTAGGATAGCGTCCTTTGAGGTCCTTTTTCACCTCAAAATATGCGTTCTGCCAGAAGCTCGCCAAATCCTGTGTTACTTGTACAGGACGCTGCGCCGGCGATAACAGGTGCAGTGTAAGCGGAACCCTCCCCCTGGCGATGCGCGGTGTTTCTTGCAATCCGAACATTTCCTGCAACTTCACAGCTAATATAGGAGACTCGGGACTAGTATAATCGATCGCAATGCGTGAACCGCTAGGAACAGCAAAGTGTGTCGGGACGTGCGTATCCAGCTCTCTACGCTGTTCCCAGGAAATCATCGTTTCAAGAATCGCTTTCATATCTAGCCTCTGTAAGTCATCCCGACTCTTCAATCCGTATAGATGGGGAGCAAGCCACCCCTTAAGTGTTACGATGAGCGCTTCATCTGCTACGTCCGGCCAATCTGAATTGAATCGGTGCATAAAAGTAAGACGCTGCTGAAATTGGCGAGCGGACTTCGTCCAAGGTAAAATCTCCAATCCTTCTTCTGCGATTCCATGAAGCAAAGCGACCAGAATGTCATCCGGGTCTGGATCGGCAAGGGGCATCTCCTTTAGAAGTAAAGCACCCAGCCGCACCTGTTTTCGTGTACGTACACTCTGCGTCTGTCGCTCCCACGTAATTACATTGTCTTCTTCGATTTGCTCACCGAAGTGTTGTTCCAAATCGCTTAGCACAACCGGAGCAGCTAGAAAAATCCGACTTTCCGTTCCTTGATCGTCCAATTCTGCCGCTGTCAAATAAGGTGCGCTAGAAAGCGGCTGCATCCTGGCGAATGCTGCGCCTCGTCCGTTGCGTAGAAGAAAGCGGCCATTCTCCCGCCGCTGGGCAATGCGATCCGGATATGCAAAAGCAAGCAGTAGCCCACACGCATCCAAGTCGTCTGTCTCTTGTTTCGGAGCTATACCTAACGCTGCTTTCCAATGATTTGCTTCAGAGAGAATTCGTTGGCAGACAGCTATATCTATCTTATGTCCTTGAATCTTGCCAGCGCTGCGAAGCGCCTCCATACGAAGCCGGATGTCAGCTTCCGGAGCATGTACTCCATTCCGAAAGAAATCTCGTTCACCGAGAAGTGCCGCCAGTTCGCACGCCAACCCACCGAGTCGAATAGGTAGCGCTTTGAGAACCATATGAGCAAGCCGTGGGTGCAAGCCAAGTTCGGTCATACGCCGTCCGTGTGAAGTAATCGCCCCGCCCTCATCCAGCGCACCTAGCTGAATAAGGAGTTCACGTGCCTGATTGAATGCACTGGCAGGAGGAGGATTAAGCCAGAGAAGTTCCGCAGGATCAGATACTCCCCATGCGGCCAGCTCCAGTGCCAGCGGAATTAAGTCGGTCTCCAGAATTTCTGGCGTACTGCTCGGATTAAGGTATCTATCATCCTGTTCAGTCCAGAGCCGATAGCATACTCCAGGAGCTTGACGACCCGCCCGACCTCGGCGCTGATCCGCTGAAGCCCGTGATACCCGGACTGTCTCAAGCCTCGTCATACCGGTCCGTGGTGAAAAACGGGGAACACGCATCAGGCCGCTATCGATAACAATTCGCACGCCCTCAACAGTTAGACTCGTCTCGGCAATCGATGTCGCCAATACGACCTTACGCTCTCCCGACTTGCTCGGCGCAATCGCCTTATCCTGCGCTTCTCTCGAAAGGCTGCCATATAGCGGGGCTACATGAATATGCCGTCCCAGCTTCAGCTCTGCGAGACCGGCTTCTACCCGACGAATCTCGCCTGCCCCCGGTAAAAAAACAAGAATATCTCCTTCTTCCTTCTCCAGCGCATCTGCAACTGTACGCACAACGATCGGTTCCATCTGACCTTCAATGCGCCGGGGGATGTAGCACGTTTCCACTGGAAAAGACCGCCCGTCGCTGCTCAACACTGGCGCATCATTCAACAGGGCGGCGACAGGCTTCGCCTCAAGCGTTGCAGACATAACAAGAATTCTCAAATCTTCCCGCAGGATAGATTGGGATTGCAAGCAGAGCGCAAGTCCCAGATCAGCATGCAAGCTTCGTTCATGGAACTCATCGAAAATAACAAGCCCTACTTCTTCAAGTGCCGGATCGGCTTGCAAAAAGCGAGTAAGCACTCCTTCGGTAATCACTTCAATTCTTGTATTCGGCCCTACCCTAGTGTCCATTCGAACCCGGTATCCCACTGTCTCTCCAACCTGTTCGCCAAGCAATGCGGCCATATAGCGAGCTGCAGAACGGGCCGCCAGACGGCGCGGTTCTAACATAAGAATGCGGCGTCCCAGAAGCCATGGCTCGTTCAAAAGAGCGAGTGGCACCCGAGTCGTCTTCCCGGCACCCGGCGCAGCTACCAACACCGCACTCTCCCGGGAGTGCAGCGCATTCTTCAACTCTGGAAGAACCGAATCAATTGGCAGATTCACCATGCTGTATCACTCCGTTATGACATTCTATAATTTTATCTACAGTAGGAATATCTGCAGGCGCCCAGTGCAATCCTTTCAGACTTTCAAGCTCTACCCATGCTATCTTTTCGTGTTCTGTCGCACAGGGAACAGCATTCTTATCTGTCAGAGCAGCATAGTATGTCAGCAATCGTACAGTCAGAGTAGGATATTCATGCGTAACATCCGCAATAAGAGCGCCCACTTCTATTGCTATACCAAGTTCTTCTTTTATTTCACGCTGCAAAGCGGCTTCGGGAGTTTCCTCTCGTTCAACTTTACCGCCCGGAAACTCCCATAATCCGGGCATTGACATCTGCTGCGAACGCAATGCGCATAGAATATCACCCTTCTCGTTTACAATGACGGCTCCAACTACATCTATTTTTTTCATTATTTCCTCCTGCCGCATCCGCGAACAAAATCGTCTACCTTCTTTTATTTTACCAAATGACTGTCCTGGAATCAGACATAAGAAAAAGACAGAGCGGATTCCCTCATGCTCTGCCTTCGTATATTACTTCACTTTCTTTTTCCTTGTTTTTCCGCCTGGGGCACGATTGGACTTAGCAGGTTGGAACGTCCTCTTTCCGCCTTTATTATTCCGCTTCCCAAATCTTCCTTTATCATCGAACTTTTTCTTCTTCACCCGCAGCGGCGCTTCTTCGGTTAATTTGACCGGCGACGTGTTCGTTTGTTTTGTTAGCATCTTCAGTACAGCGGAAACGAGCGTAACAGAATCAACTTCTTCCAGTAATTTCTCGGCCGTTTCTCTATATGCTTGAAGATTTGCCTTTTCAGCTACTTCCAACAGTTTTTGCGCCGTCAAACGCTGTTGCTGTTCAATGGCTTCATCCAGCGTCGGAGCCTCACGCCATTCCATTTTCTTTTTGGTCAACGCTTCAATCGTTCTCAAATGGTCAATTTCGCCCGGCGTTGCAAAGCTAATTGCCAATCCTGTCTTACCTGCGCGGCCCGTTCTTCCGATGCGGTGCACATAGCTCTCCGGGTCTTGCGGAAGATCGAAGTTATATACATGGGTTACACCGCTAATATCAAGTCCTCTGGCAGCGACATCGGTAGCTACCAGCACTTCGACTCTGCCTTCCTTAAACTTACGCAGTACACTATCCCGCTTGGCTTGATTCAAATCTCCATGAATTCCTTCCGCCTTATAGCCACGCTTATGTAGCGCTTCTGACAGCTCATCCACTCTCCGCTTCGTTCTTCCGAACACGATGGCCAGTTCTGGCACATCAATATCAAGCAAACGACACAGTACATCAAACTTCTCTCGTTCTGTTACCTTTATGCACTGCTGTGTAATATTCGAGACTGTTACTTCTTTGGCTTTTACCTTAATAATATCTGGATTATCCATAAACTTCTGTGCGATTTCTTGTACAGGCTTGGACATAGTCGCAGAGAACAGCAGTGTCTGTCTCTCCTCCGGCATCTCCTGCAGAATCGTCGTAATATCTTCAATAAAGCCCATGTTCAGCATTTCATCCGCTTCATCCAGTACGACCATATCAACGGCATGCAGACGGATGGTTTTTCTTCTCATATGGTCCATGAAACGCCCTGGTGTTGCGACGATAATATGAGGCTTTTTCTTGAGTGCCCGAATTTGGCGGGTCATATCTTGTCCTCCGTAGATCGGCAAGACATGAATTCCCTTATAGCGGGCAATTTTATTTAGCTCTTCCGACACTTGTACGGCCAGCTCCCGAGTCGGGGTTAATACAACACCCTGAATGCTTTCCTGCTCTGCATCGAGCCTGTTAACGAGTGGAATACCGAACGCAGCAGTTTTCCCCGTGCCTGTCTGTGCCTGTCCGATTACGTCTCTTCCTTGCAACGCCAGAGGAATGGTCTGCTCCTGAATAGGCGTCGCTTCCTCAAGTCCCATCTGAGTGAGACCACGGACGACGTTATGATGTAGTTCAAATTCATAAAATGTTGCCAATGCTATTCAATCTCCTTCAATAAAGTTGATAGTAAATGGAAAAGTAAGCAAAAAAAGAGCGCATTCCCCTCTCCGGAATACCCTCCCTTATCCCTAGATGAAGTATAAACATAATCGAGCGATTACATTCCCGAATTGTTCGGAATGTAGTTGAATTATCTGTATTGTGTCTTTCACTATCAAATGTTTCAGCAGAAAGCCACAGAATCGTCCACTTAATCTTTTTACCTTTTTTACTTCGTGATAAGAATACCACTTAGCGCCTTAAAACACAAACAACAATCTCATTATTCTTTGTTCTAGTTGTTTACAAATGATTATTTTTCGGGTCATTTGGATATTTTTACTTATGTTTAGCAGTACGAGGGATGAACACGAGCAAAAAAGAAGAGGTTGGATATGCTCTACGCCTCGGCAGAAAAAAGTCAGTATTATTCTTAGAGCCGATGTTTTTTGGGCATCCACTATACTATAATAGCGGTTATAACTGAAGATACTCTTTAGAGTCAGTTTAAAATTTGTTCATCAAAGGAGATTTATAAATATGTCTAATTCTACAAACAATGACAAAGATAATATACCTTCCGAAAAGAAAAAAATCAGTCTACAGGAAGCGATAAAGCAAAAGCTCGCCAGCAAAAAACAGGAGCAATCAAGTGGAAAGTCGTCTATGCACGCCGCAAAAACGACACAGAAAATGAAAAGCCAGCAAACAAAAAAACCGAACAATCAGCGAAAAAGAACAGGTGTATAAATGAGCGGTCAACATCGTGCGAACATTACTCCGGGCCTTCAGGTGGACATCGTGTTAAAGAAAGACCAGCGAACCGGGATAACAACAAGAGGAATTGTCAAGGACATCCTGACTAATTCAAGCTTTCATCCTCATGGTATTAAAGTACGTCTTACAGATGGACAAGTAGGCAGAGTAAAAGAAATTATCAAGGAATAGCCCCGTTAATCTATATGCATCTGACTTAATAAATGAACAGACTCTTGTGGTGAGAAGCAAGAAAAGAAAAGCCAGCCTTTTTTTGCCGGGGCGCAGGGCGAATCCAACCTCTTCTTTCTCCAATTCTCCCACCTCAAACCACCTGAACCTTTGTTGCTACGTCAAGTGAATTCTATATAACTATAGCCATATGTCATTCCTTATAAGAGCTTGTTCAAAAAGGAGGACAAACAGAGCCGTGAAGCTCAAGGCACGGTAGACCCGAGCAGCGGAGGGGCAACGCAACGCAGAAATTCACAGTTCTGTTTCCCGGACTTTTTGAACATCCTCTATAAGCACTATCATCTCCTGGTCTCGTTAAAGCTGAAGGAACAATATCTTTTTTCATCAATGTACCTTACATGCATCCGTAATTCCTTTGCAATATACGCCATCGTTTTCGGAGTGTAGAAAGAAATATGTGTCTTATCCCTCCGATAATACCAGGTACAGAACTTTTCGTCGTCCCTTGGATGGAAAAGCGTCATAATAGCAAGGAGCCCATCTTCTTTAAGTAATTCCTTGAACAATCTGAAATACTCCATCGGTTCCTTCAGATGCTCTACAACTTCCGTAGAAGTAATCAAATCATACTTCTTTCCTTCATACACTTTCATGGGAGAATAATACAGATCATAAATATCCGTATGATAACCGTACTCTTCTGATAATATCCTGGCAAAAACCGGCTCAGGACCGCTTCCGAAATCCAGAGCCGTATGTCTCCCACATACAAAGTTCTTAATGCTCTGGTCGTAAAAACTTCTGAACATATTCACATATCCTTCATTATCATACGAGTTGTTATGCAGGTCATATTCTGTCTTTTCATCTTCTGGAGATACGATAGCAGCTTCATCTTTGGATATAAATTCACATGTCTCACAATAGTAATAATGGACATTGAATTGCTTATCGAGGAATTCTCTCGTATTTGAGCTGCAGATTTTACACTTTTGATTCATTTCATGCCACCTTTTCACATGTTCTTGAGGCGTTCGATTCGACTTTCAATCGGGGAATGGGTGGCGAAAAGGCTTCCTCTCTGCTTCCAAGCCCGATAAAACAGGTGCGAAATATACATCGAAGTCGTCGCTTCCTTTACCCAGTTTCGGAGTTTCATCAGCCCGTTATATGACCCGATAGCGTAAAAAATAATGAAACTAACAATAACTGCAATAATAATTGTAGAGGCCCAAAGGTGTTAATTATCCAGTACAATCCAGAGTGGATAGCCACCACACCATTCTTCTTCCTTCCAATATATTGATAATCAACAGGTGTGACATGTGGTAAAGCTAAATACTTCATGATACGTATTCCGGCATGTTGTATACAAATTATACACTACCATAAAAAGGAAGATAAATATGATGAATCGCCCCACTGTCACATAAAGATGTATAGAAAATGTTTTTATAAGGGATGCTTGAGGAAAAAGTCATCATAGAGACTCTTTCTCCTCTTAATCTTTATCAATGCTGGAGGTGTTACAACTTGGCTCACAATCAAATCGGAAGCAACACACCATGGCAGAATTTCGACGGTCCGAATTTGGGCTATGTACATCAATTATACGCACAGTATCTTCAAGATCCAGAAGCCATCGCACAAGATATGAGGGAACTGTTCGATGAATGGGGAGCACCACCGTTATACGATGGCGAAGAAAACTATCCTACAACAATACAGCAAAACACCAATACTGTGGATATGCTTGGGAAGGTCGTTGCCGCATCCAAATTAGCGGACGATATTCGCATTAACGGACATCTGTATGCAAAGATTAACTCTTTTACAAATGAAGAAGCCGATGTACAACCGCTTGATCTTCCCGCTTATGGTCTTAGTGAAGAAGACTTGCAAGCCATCCCAGCACGAGTCGTCTGGCCCGAGGCACCGGCCCGTCTTCAAACGGGGTGGGATGTAATTACACATCTTCGCGAAGTGTACATAAGCTCAATGGCTTATCAGTTCATGCATGTAAACAACCTCGAGGAGCGAAATTGGCTCAATCGAATGGTAGAAACAGAAGAAATTAAACAAACACTTGGCAATGATGATCAGATCGCTATTTTACGGAAGTTAACGGAGGTCGAGGAATTCGAACAATTTCTGCATCGTACATTTGTAGGCCAGAAACGTTTTTCCATCGAAGGTCTGGAAATGCTCGTCCCCATGGTTGACGAAATGATTCGCCAAAGCGCACGAGACGGGGTTAGCCATGTGCTGATTGGCATGGCACACCGTGGGCGTCTAAGCGTCCTGGCCCATATTTTGGGCAAACCGTACGAGAAGATTTTTTCTGAGTTTCACCATTCGCCCAATAAGGATTTGATCCCATCTGAAGGGTCCACGGGTATGAACTACGGCTGGACAGGAGACGTCAAATATCACCTGGGCGCCGATCGGGAAATGACAGGAGAAGATTCGGCTCGCCTGAGGTTAACGCTGGCCCATAACCCGAGCCATCTTGAATTCGTCAATCCGGTCGTAGAAGGCTACACACGGGCGGCTCAGGAAGACAGGCAGGTAGCTGGCCCACCTAAACTCGATTTCACCAAAGCGTATACGATTTCCATTCATGGTGACGCAGCCTTCCCCGGTGAGGGAGTCGTTGCGGAAACGCTCAATTTGAGCCGGTTAAGGGGATACCGTACAGGCGGTACTATTCATATTATCGCTAACAACCAGATCGGTTTCACAACAGGAAGCGAAGATTCACGATCGACTCGTTATGCGAGCGACCTGGCAAAAGGATATGAAATCCCGATCGTTCATGTCAATGCCGACGATCCGATGGCTTGCCTACAGGCCATCCACCTAGCTTATGAATATCGGAAGACCTTCAAAAAAGACTTTTTGATTGATTTAATCGGTTATCGGCGTTACGGGCACAATGAAATGGATGATCCGACAACCACCCAGCCTCTCTTATATGCCAAAGTAGCTGAACATCCTCGAGTTCCGGCATTGTACGCAAATATGCTGCAGCAGAACGGGATTATCGATGAGAAAGCTACGAACGAAATGAGGCAAGTAGTTCAGGAACGGTTAAAAAAGGCCTACGAAAGAATGAAAAACCTGGAAAAAGAACCAGAAACACCTTCACCAGTAAAGCAAAACAAAGACGAGACAAATATGGACACACGTGTACCGGCTGCCACGCTTGCTGAAATAAATAAAGAGCTCCTTGACTGGCCGGAAGGATTCTCCGTTTATCCTAAATTAGAGAAAATCCTGAAACGCAGGGAAGAAGCTCTTGAGAGTAGTATTGATTGGGCATTCGCTGAAACACTCGCTTTCGCTACAATTCTGACAGACGGTACTCCGATTCGCGTTACCGGCCAGGATACGGAGCGGGGAACATTTGCTCAACGCAATCTTGTTTTGCATGATTACAAGACCGGGAAGGGATATATTCCACTACAGCATCTTTCAGGGGCTCGGGCCTCGTTTGCCGTGTACAACAGCCCTCTGTCGGAAGCGGGCGTTCTGGGCTTCGAATATGGATACGATGTGCTGGCAAAGAAGACCTTAGTGATATGGGAAGCGCAGTTCGGTGATTTTGCCAATGCGGCGCAGGTTATTATCGATACATTCATCGCCTCAGGCCGAGCCAAGTGGGGGCAAGTCTCAAACCTGGTGCTGCTTCTGCCGCACGGTTATGAAGGACAGGGGCCGGAGCATTCCAGCGCCCGCCTCGAACGCTTCCTGCAACTCTCAGCAGAGAATAACTGGACGGTCGCTAATCTGACAAGCGCAGCCCAATACTTCCATCTCTTGCGCTGCCAGGCGGCAAGACTCGGAACAGAGAACGCACGTCCGTTGGTCCTTATGACGCCGAAGAGCTTGCTGCGTAATCCTCGTGCTGCTTCACGTTTAAAAGAATTAAGTGAAGGCGCCTTTAGACCTTTATTGGAGCAACCTGGTCTGGAAGAACATGCAAAAACAGCTGAGCGCCTTATTCTGTGCTCAGGAAAGGTCGCCATCGACCTGGAAGCGGAATGGGAATCATTACAGCTTGCTGATCGAAGAATTCATATCGTACGTGTCGAACAGCTCTACCCATTCCCGGAAAAAGAATTGAAGAAACTACTGGAGCAATGCAAACAACTAAAAGAAGTCATCTGGGTGCAAGAAGAGCCTAAGAACATGGGCGCCTGGTCGTATATGGAACCACGGCTAAAAACATTAACTCAAGTACCTGTCCGCTATATCGGGCGTCCTCATCGCTCCAGCCCGGCTGAAGGATTGCCGGATTTCCATAAGATAGAACAACAGCGTATTGTGAAGCAAGCATTGCTTATTACAGAACCAAAGACTGTCAAGGCAGGAGGTCATACTCATGAGTGAAGTAAAAGTACCGGAATTGGCAGAATCAATAACAGAAGCAACCATTGTAAAATGGCTAAAATCAGAAGGCGATTCGGTAACCCAGGGCGAAGTACTGGCTGAACTGGAGACAGATAAGGTCAACATGGAGCTTAACGCAGAACAAGATGGAACACTGACAAAAATCATGCGTGAGCCAGGAGATACGGTTCAGGTGGGAGATGTTGTTGCTATGATTGAAGAAGGGGTCGCTCCAGCCCAAGGACAAAGCGCTCCTTCTAAGGCCGAAGCGCAAGCAACGGAAAAAGAAATAGCCCAACCTAAAGAAGAAAAGGGGGAACCTGCTCCCGCTTCCAATGACGTCCAAAGAGAAAAAAGCTTTAGCTCCCGGGCAGCTACACCTGCTGCACGGAGGCTGGCGAGAACACAAAACGTTGACTTGCACAACGTGAGAAGCCAGGACCCGCTCGGAAGGGTTACCGCAGAAGATGTAAAGGCAAATAGCGCGGCGCAGCCGGAATCACGAAAAGCGGCTGAAGCACCAGCCAAAGCTAACCCTGTAGAGAAAAAAGTGAGTACTGGTGCAAAACCAGTCACTCTCGCTGGTACGTCAATCGGCACTGAGAAGCCTGTAGAACGCATTCCTATGTCGCGACGCCGGCAGACCATTGCCGAAAGATTGGTCCATGCCCAGCATAGCGCAGCGATGCTGACAACATTCAACGAAGTGGATATGACTGCCATTCTTGATGTGCGCAAGCGTCGTCAGGAAAAGTTCGTCGAACAGCACAATATAAAGCTTGGCTTTATGTCCTTCTTTACAAAAGCAGTTGTAGGCGCCCTGAAAGCCTTCCCTCTGCTTAACGCAGAAATTCAAGACAAAGAAATCCTACTCAAAAAATATTATGATATCGGGATTGCTGTTGCTGCTGAAGGCGGGCTGGTTGTTCCTGTCGTCCGGGATGCGGATCGGCTCAGCTTTGCTGAATTGGAAACGGAGATTGCCAATCTAGCCAAAAAAGCCAGAGATAACAAGCTTGGCTTAGCCGACCTACAGGGCGGCACATTCTCTATTACTAATGGCGGGATTTTCGGTTCTCTTTTATCCACACCGATTCTGAATGCTCCTCAAGTTGGCATTCTCGGTATGCATAAGATACAGCTGCGGCCAGTCGCGATTGATAAAGAGCGATCGGAGAACCGACCTATGATGTACATCGCCCTGTCTTATGACCATCGGATTGTTGATGGCAAAGAAGCAGTAAGCTTTTTAACAAGAGTAAAGGAATTGCTGGAAGACCCGGAAACCTTGCTGCTGGAAGGTTGATGGTGAAGAGGGGATTTGCGGGAAGTGGATACACTCCCTACAAATCCCTATTTTTGACGGATAAGAAAGCATAGTCGCCTGCGAGATTTTCTTATTACCAGCTAAGTTCGGCTCCAGATGCTCCTGTCCGGTCAAAACAAAGTTATATATCTTCTAATAGACCAAGCGCGGCCGCTTTGGTCACCGCCTGAATCCGGCGGTTAACCTTCAGCTTGGCATAAATATGCTTAATATGAACATGGACCGTACCAGTCGCTATGAATAAGCGAGCTGCAATTTCCTTATTCGATAAGCCTGCTGCCATCAGACGGACTATTTCCAATTCGCGCTCTGTCAGAAGATTGGCCGAAGGCGAAAGTATATACTCGCTACCCTTCAGCCTCCTTGCTCCTTTTAAAGAAGACCGCTGCTTTTTAACATAGAATGCCTGGGAAGCGAGCATATGCAGAACCTCATGAGAATCAAAGGCAAAAGCACCTCGTGTAAGATTGTTCTCCAAATAGAGAATACCTGCTAGCCGACCTTGAATATAAATGGGCAATCCAAGGAGCGATTTAGGTCGGCATCGGACCACATAGGAAGCATTCACGAATCTTCCTTTCCTATATGCATCGTTAATAATAATAAGCTCTCTTGTCGCTGCAACGCAGCGCACAAACTCATGGAATACACCATCGTATTCATCAAGGGGAATGGTATCCAGAATAGCAGCTCCCCCTCCCGCCTCTACAACAGCTTCTATATATAACGCTTCTTCTGTAATCCCGATTAAGCAGCCTCGTTGGGCCCCCGCGTCTTCCAATATAATATTCATTAACGTATGCATAAGCCGCTCAGGGTCCTTCTCTTCTGAAAAAGCCTTTGACGCTTTCATAAGCGCAGCCAAATCAAGCATTTGGGCGTATCCAGAGCGAGTTATCGGAACATTGGTCTTCGACTGTGTTACACTTGCCTGCTCCTTAGTCAGATGAAGACGGGAATCCAAACGCTGTACATGTCTGTCTCCGAGAGATAGCTCATAGTGGAAAACTGCCTCTTTCGATTCACAACTCTCCCCTGTTTCTAACTGATACAGGCATTCCTCCAAATCCTGTATTAGCTTGCTTGGATTCTGATAGCGTTCCTCCACCGTTTTGGCGAGCAACTTCAAGAGGATACGGGATATGGACTCCGGTATAGGAGTCGTTTCCCTTACCAAAGGTAGTGGCTTTATAGCGAGATGAGCATGGGCCCATTCAAGCGGATCATTAGCATGAAACGGCTTTCTGCCACTCAGTAATTCATATAAAGCAACCCCTAAAGAATATAAGTCAGACCTCACATCAATCGTATCGTTTATCCGTCCAATGCGTTCCGGCGACATATAAGGCGGGCTTCCTTCTAATAACGGAGTGTTGCGAATGTGCTGGCCTCCGTCTTCTGAACGGATTGCATAACCAAAGCCAGTAACATAAATGCCTGTAGAGACAGGCTCTATCACGATCGTATCGGGGCTTATGTTCATATGCAGTATATTATGCTGATTCAATTTATCCATAACACAGGAAATCCGGATGGCAAGTTGAACAAAATCCCGAAACGAAACACGATAAGAACGGAAATAGTGCCGCAACGTTACTCCTTTAATTGACTGCAAAATGATTATCATTGAATTGCCCTGCTTCAAGAGTGAGAGCGGCTTTACGATTTCCGGAATATCCAAACTGCTCGCTATCTCAAACTCATGCATTAATTTAGCATTCTCAATAATCGTCCTCGGACCCTCTTTTACCATTTTCACTATTACTTTGCGCTTGGTTTGCGTACAGGAAGCATAGGCAACGACAATATGTTGGTCTTCAAGAATGACTTCGTGAATTTCATACCCAGGTACTGTAATCATAACGCCATCCCCTATAAATAATGGTAAATATCATACCTGTTGATTATCCATAGAGTAGAAGAAAGAAAATACACGCGTCGGCGTGTTCCCCCGTCTTTTTCTCACAAAGAAGGGACACGGCCGCTTTGTGGCGCCAAGGCCGGACCGACGCCCGTTTGGGGCATGGTGTGATGACTATATTATATCAAAAGCAATCTTTTAAAATATCAAAAAAGCAGGAACTACTTTCCTTCCTACCGTTAAAATGAGGATTATCTCACATCAATCTTTTTTTGAGGAAAAGATCCTGTGTAAATCGAATCCATTCTCTGGCAGCAAACGAAAGATAGCGATCCTTGCGCCAAATCATGACGAGATGCCATGGAATAACCGGATCGATGAGTGGCAGCACCCGAATCCGATCCGTATCAAGCTCCCGGCAAATCGGCTCCGGAAGAAAAGCAACACCAAGATTAGCTGCTACCATCTCACTGATAAAATCCCATTGTGAGCTCTCATATATAACATGCGGCTGAAATCCTGCCTGCACACACTCTGCAATAATCCGGTCATGAAGCGCGAAGTCTTCGCGGAAAAATACGAATGCTTCCTGCGCCAGCTCAGGCAGCGATACGGCTTCTCTGTTCGCCAATGGATGGGATGGATGGACAAGCAGTCTCAGTTTCTCTTTAACAAGGGAAAATGAATGAAAAATTTCCCCGTTCGTCGGCGATAATACAACCCCGATATCTAGCATGCCATTTTCCACATCCATGCCCACTTTTTTTGCCCCGTCTTCCACAAGCTGAAGCATAATCTCAGGGTATTGCTCACGAAATTTTCCAATTACTTTCGGAAAGAAGCTAGAACCGATCATAGGAGGAAGACCTATGCGAATGAAGCCTTTTTTTAGTTTCCGCAGATCATCCAGCTCAGACGACAAATTTTGAAATGAATTCACAATATCCTGTGCCTGAATGAGGATGGCCTGACCGGCATCCGTCAACTCCACCTGTTTACCTGAACGGTTGAACAGCACGACACCAAGTTCTTCCTCAATATTTTTAATCATTTTACTAATGGTTGGCTGCGTGATGTACAGGTCTTGTGCAGCTTTTGTGAAATTTTTATAATGGGCCACCTTCAAGAAATATTGCAAATGCCGTACGTCCATCTTCTATCTCCTTCGCTCATCATAGATAAAATGAATGGTATGTATTCTATATATGCATTTTACCTATGAGAATGGATATTGTACACTTTTCACTGAAAGGAGCGAACGGAATTGGTAACAATAATGAAAGGGATAGGGCAAATCATCCTTCTCTGCGTCTTTTCCCTTATTATGAACAAGTTGGTAGAGGTCTTACACTGGAAGATCCCCGGCAGCATTTTAGGTATTATCGTTATTTTTATCCTGCTACAAACGAAAATCATCCGGCTGGAATGGATCGAGCTAGGCGCGAAGTGGCTGCTGGCGGAACTGTTGTTATTTTTTATCCCGTCTGCTGTCGGCATCATAAAATACCAGCATATTCTCGTGGATAATGGCGTGCGTGTTGTTTTTGTCATCATTCTCAGCACGGTCGCTGTCATGGCCTGTACCGGGCTGCTGGCAAATAAAATCGCTAAACGAAAGGAGCAAAAAAGCTCATGATGCTCGCACTTTTTAGCCTTATACTCACGATCGGATTGTACTGGGGGGCAAAATGGTGCTATAAAACCAAACCGAAAGTATATTTATCCCCGTTGCTTACCACTCCTCTACTTATCGTCGCCTTCTTGCTCTGGACTCATATCTCGTATGAATCATACAATACAGGTGCACAGTGGTTAAGCAACATGCTTCAACCAGCTACTATCGCATTCGCAGTGCCGCTTTATAAATACTTCAACATATTGAAAAAGCACGCGACCGAAATTCTTGTCAGCGTGCTATCAGGCTCTGTTGTAGCCATTGTTTCATCGCTTTTCCTTGCCAGAGGGCTGAATCTGAATACACAAATCGTTGACAGCCTGATTCCCCGTTCTGTCACTACGCCGATTGCAATGGGCGTATCCGAAACGATCGGGGGGGTACCGGCCATCACAGCTGTGTTCGTCATTATGACCGGTCTGATGGGCGCTGTAATCGGACCTATTGTTATCCGGTTGCTTCGGATTGAGAACGAAATCGCCCGGGGGGTACTGCTCGGTACGAGCGCTCATGGGGCCGGTACGTCCAAAGCCTTTGAATTCAGTTCGATTGCGGGGACGATTTCCAGTCTGTCGATGATACTCGCAGCCCTCATTACGTTATGTGTGACACCTTGGCTCATGGCGCTTATGCTTTGAGCATTTTATTTGGGCTGTAGTAAGAAAAACGAGAGGTAGGTTGTTGGAAAAAGAAGCACTCGGCCACATGCGTCTACCCTCTTCTTTCTCCAGCTCTCCTACCCCTTATTACTAAGCATAAGACGAAATATCATGTGTTATTTATTCAGTTTATCCCACCCTATAGAAAGTCCTTTCTTCCATGCAACTACATTTAAGAGCAACACGATAGCCATGTATACATATACACCGTATCCCACCAAGGAACAGGCATAATGCACTCCCGCTAAGGCTCCAAGCATAAACATAAGCGGTATAATCATTAATCCTTCGCTTTGTTGAGCAGTTTCATATGCTTCCGAGAAAGGCAATGATCTGCCAAACATCCAAAAACAAATGACTATGAATAGCAACATCACCAGAAATACAACAAACAAATCGGGTATGATCCTTACTCCAAATATACTTAAGAATAGAACACTTTCAATCACATATACAGGCAACAAGAGCCGTACAATAAACGCCTTTAGTGCTCCTTTAAATATAGGCACCATATCCTTGAGCGGGGCAACTCTATAAATCCAGGCTCCCTTGTATTTCCCCGAGTACTTCAGCATCATCACAACAGAAGGGATTAGCAATGCACAGAAGTATATATTCAAATACAACCGACTGGAAGCGATACTCTCAAATCCATCATCACGCAAGCCGTTAAAAATAAATATAAAGGGAAAAATCAAAGCGAAGCCCAATGAAGGATATACTTTAAGCTTAAACTCTCTTTCATTTTTCATCATATCGAATGCGAACCGAAAGAAGGTTTTTTCCTCCCTGCCCGAACAAATGAGCTTCGCTACTCCGCCAAGGATGGTTCGCTTTCCTGTCTTGCCTTTCATACTATTGTTCGCCAGCTTTTGTAGATTTCTCTCAAAGGAAGGCATCAGCTTGATATACATCATTATCGACACAATAGGCACAAGTACAGCCAATATGGAAAAGGTGATGTAGTGGACATTATGATTGCCATGCAACAGCACTTCAAAAGGGGCTCCATACCATATCGGAACGATAAAATATTGCCACCATTTCGGAGTAAATGCGATAGTAAAATCCACAAAATTGAATAATCTGATCAGTAATTGATAGCCTACAGCAATGGTGATGGACAATCCGATTTGAACATAATTAATAATATCCTTAAGCTTCTCCCCGTCAAAAAACTTTAAAACAAACAAATACAATAGGGCAGTAATAACTACGATAAGTAAGTCCATTAAAATAAGCTCTAATAAAAACAAGAGAAAAAATGCGATTCCGTGCTTTATTAGCGCTGCCAGCAACGGTATTCCTGTAACAGAAATCGTGATGAAGAACATATAGATAAATATGTGGATCGTTTTTGCCATGCTTAGCGTTTTGCTGTGGACTGGTTTGGAGAATATGATATTCTTATCCCTAATATCTAGAAGTACAGAGGAAAAATCAGAAATCAGAGAAGATGTAATCATAAACATGAGGATGCCAAAAACTACGCCCATTTGGAAGATATAATTCTCTCCCATCAACACAAAGGGAAGCATAATAATTCCCAATAAACCGTATACCCATAACGACTTGATAAATTTATTTTCATCTTTATTTTTTGTTTCGTCTTTTTTCTTCGATGAATTGCTCATTATCGTAGGAACTCGTCTTCCGTCCATAATAAGCTTTACTTGCAGAATTTTTCTCATTACATCATAATCTACGCCAAACTTTCCGAAGATGCCCCTAAACTGATCGAGAATCTTTAATACCATAAAATCCTTCATCCTACTTCACCTCATGAACAATGGATACGAACTCTTCAGCGATGTCCCTATGTTCATTAAACCCTGTAAGCTGATTGAATATCTCCTCCAATGACCCTTCCTTGCACTTGTGTTTTAGTTCATCGAAGCTTCCGTCAGCCACCACTTGGCCCCCGTTCAACAATATGATTCGGTTGCTTATCTTTTCGACTACGTCCATAATGTGAGAGGAATAAAATATGGTTTTGCCTTGTGCGGCTAATTGCGCCAATATTTCCTTAACAACCATAACACTGTTCGCATCCAAGCCGCTTAAAGGCTCGTCTAAAAACAATATATCTGGATTGTGCAGCAGGCTTGAGATAATGAGCACCTTTTGTTTCATCCCTTTGGAGTAAGAGGTTATTCTTGTATCATATACTTCTTCTAACCCGAAGCTCTTCATTAGTTTCCTGGCTTTTTCATCAGCACTTTCATATGCTAATCCATATAATTCACCGATAAAAGTTAGATATTCCCTGGCGGTAAGGTTATCGTATATCTCAGCAATTTCAGGAACATACCCGATCCTTTTCTTGTACTCTATGTTTCCGTCAGCTATATCTCTTCCCAGAATTCTCACTTCTCCGGAATAGCCTTCTACAAGACCCAGCATGATTTTAACCGTCGTGCTCTTTCCGGCGCCATTAGGTCCTATATAACCGATGATTTGTCCTTTATATACATTCAGGTTTACACCATTTAATACGTTTTTCTCTCCAAAGCTCATTTTCAAATCCTGAATCGTTATGATAGGTTCCCCTGAAAACTCCATATCATCACTCCACCTTTTCTTTCTATATATAATAATCGTACTATAATTTTACTTTACTGTAACTTAAACCAAGAAAATGGTTCGTAGGATCTATAAACAAAAAAATAAAGCAAAATACAAGTGATTGATGAATATGCTATGACATAAAACACAAATAGGGGGAAAACCAATTTGTCAGATACTATAAATTTATATGAGAAGAAAATCCATTCTCAAAACGGAGAAGATGGAATCATTGAGGAATTATTTTCACGTATAGGTACAACGAACAAATTCTTTGTAGAATTTGGGGTGCAGGATGGATTAGAATGCAACAGCGCCTATCTTTCCTTATTTAAGAATTGGTCAGGGCTTATGATTGAGGGTAATGCAGCTAACTATGAAAAGTTACGTGCAAACTTTTTTGCCTATCCAGCCGTAAAAACTGCACATCAATTCATTACCAGAGATAATATTGTATCTATATTTAGAAGTATGCACGTTCCTGTTACGTTCGATTTATTATCGATTGATATAGATGGTAATGATTATTGGGTATGGGAAGCGTTGTCAGAATATAAACCAAGGGTTGTAGTCATTGAATATAACGCGTCTTTCCCTCCGCCGAAAAAAATGGTGGTACAATACAATCCAAATTTCGCCTGGGACGGTACATCTTATTATGGCGCTAGTCTAACATCATTATCAGGGCTCGGAAAAAAATTAGGGTATTCATTAATCGGAACCGATGCACGAGGAGTAAATTCGTTTTTTATCCGTAGTGATTTAATTACAGCTTCAAGATTTCCAGCATTGTCACCTGAACAGGCATATCATGCTCCATCCTATGGTCCATATAAAGGCGGTCATCCTTGGCGGGATGGACCTTATCTGGAAATTTAATATCGTTTCTTATCCATCAAAAAAGTCATCAGGGCTGACTCATAACCTTTTGAGTCAGCCCTGATAATAAGATTTATTTAATCCATTTATTATAAAGCTCGTCAAATTTACCTTGTAGCTTCATTTCATCCATCCACAGGTTCAAATAGCTAGCGAAAATAAAATCTCCGCGAGGAATCATGTAACCTTTTTCACTCTTAGTAAATGGATTGTCAGCCAAAGCCGCATACAAACGAGAATCCGCTTTTGCATAAATAAGCGCTTCAAGTGTATCGGTTATCATCACGTCATACGTACCGTTGGCCACAAGACCCGGGATATCCAAATTATTTTGCACAACAGTTACATTTGCATTTTTCAGATGCTCACGAACGAATTTTTCGTTGGTTCCTCCTGGATTGACCCCAATGCGCACATCTGGCTTATTGATATCTTCAATCGTTTTATATTTATCTTTATTCTCTGCTCGAATTAGCGGAGCCTTACCAAACTGAATGTATCCTTGGCTTAAATATGCTTTCTTCTGTCTATCCGTGTTACGGGTAACGCCTCCAACAGCAATATCGAATTTATTTGCCAGTAGATCATCCATCAATGTAGACCAGGACGTTTGTACAAAACGTGCTTCGACTCCTAAGCTTTTAGCAAATTCCTTCATAGCATCAATGTCGTATCCTTCGTATTGTCCTGTTTTTGGATTCAAGTATGTAAAGGGCTTGTAATCTCCAGGAGTACCGATTAGAATGTATCCTCTCTCAATGATAGCATCAAGGCGAGATTCGTACTTGTCATTTTTCTGGACTTCCTGTTTTACAGTTTGTTCCACTTTATTTTCAATTACATTTGCAGAAGCGGCAGCTGTAAAACTTGTCCCTAGCAGCGAAACAGCCATTGCACTGGCCATCAATAATTTTTGGTATTTTTTCATAATGTTTTCCCCCTATATAATAATATATTTTTTTACTCTCTTATTTTGTTAAAGCTTGAACTTTCCAAGCTTCTGTTGCAGCTCTTCAACAACCTCTTTTAACTGCTGAACCGAATTAGAAATAGTTTCGATTGCTACGTTTTGTTCTTCGGTAGCATTGGCCGCATTTTTTGTATCTTCAGACGCATGTTTGGCAATGTGGTTCATTTCCTCTACAGAAGCACTTACCTCTTGGGAACCTGCTGACATTTGCTCGTAAGCGGCTGATACTTCGAGAATATGATCTGCTACGTTGCGCGATGCGTTTAGGATGTTTGCAAATTTCATGCGTACTTCTTCGATGAGTTCGATGCCAGCCTGTACATCCCTGCTGCTTGAGTTGATCACATCTACAGCATTGAACGTATCCTGCTGGGTTTCGCTAATTAATTCTGCAATTTTTCCTGCTGACTCTTCGGATTGGTTTGCCAGCTTCTTTACTTCTCCGGCTACGACTGCAAAGCCACGACCGTGTTCACCCGCCCTTGCCGCTTCAATCGAGGCGTTTAATGCAAGCAGATTAATTTGAGAAGTTAGCCCTGTGATGGTATCCAAAATAGCTTCGATTTCTTTGGAACGGCCATTTAAACGTTCAATAGCAGATGCCGCCTTTGTCGTTCCTTCACCTATGCTATTCATTTGCTTCACGGCTTGCTCGACCACAGTCGTACCTTGTTCTGCTTGCTGGGTCGCCTCTTGAGCCGCTTCAGATACCTTAGAAGATGTCTCTGCCACCTTCACGATTCCGCTTGCCATATCGTTCATCGATATAGCTACCTCCTGTGAACTGGCAGCTTGCACCTTTGCACCTTCCGCAATCTGGCGGACAGAAGAGTTGATTTGGTGAACATTGTTCATTGCACTCTCAATACCTGCAGATACTTCACCGGTAACCCTTAGCACCTGGTCCGATGATACCGTGACACCCTGAATTAAATCCTTCAGGTGGGCTACTGTTTTGTTAAAATCATGGGAAAGCACTGCGATTTCATCTTTTCCGTGTACGGTTAACGTATTTGTTAAATCACCCTCGGCAACTTCCTTGACCGCTCGATTCAATCTTTGGATAGGTCGGACAAGCTGTACTGAAAGCAGATAAACTAAACCGATACTAATTATTAAAGCTAATGCAGAAATCACAATTAGATTTATAGAGAGCTTCGTAATTGGAGCGTATAGTTCTTTAGTCGGTGCAGTGATGTATACACCCCAGTTTTGTAAAGTAGAAGCATAAGAAGCGATATGTTCCACATTATCTTTATGATACTGGATTACCCCATGCTCTCCTTTTTGGATCTCGTTAAAAGCGGTTTGAATCTCTGGAATATTTGACTTGAGCACCGATTCCTTCAAAATAAGTTCCTTTTGCGGGTGCCAGATATAATTCCCTTTTTTACTAACCAAAAAAGCGTAGCCATGCTCGCCAAATTTCTCTTCAGCGACTGTTTTTTGAATTTCGTTAATCGGGATAGTTGATCCCATATAGCCATACTGTAGGTTGTTTCTCATCAACGGGACCATAATAGTAACGATATTATTGCCTGTTCGTTTTGAAACAACCGGTTCAGATACAACAATCTTCCCTTTCCCTTCTCCAGCCTCCTGAAAATGAGAACGATCGGAAACATCTGTCTCTTCACCTTTGAAGTTAATAACTTTTTTTCCGCTCAAATCATAAGAGAAAAAAAACGTTTCAAACTCAGGATTTTGCTTCTGAGCTTGCTGAATTAATTTTAAGTCCTTTTCTTTTTCTCCAGAAATTAGTTTACCTATCGTTTCGATAATCGCGATTTTCTTTTGGAAAAACTGATCGATTTCCATCGATAGATTGTCCGCTCCCAGCTCGGCTTCTTTATTCAAACTAGTTTCCAGAAGCCGCGAAGAACTCCAATAGCTTGCTACAAAAACCGAGGCAAGACTCACAATCAGTAATATGCACATCACATACGTTAGTTTTTTCCTAAGACTACTAGTCATTGCGATAGAATCCTCCCCATTTTCAAAAATAAAGAGTTAGCTTCAAAAAAAAGAAGCCTGCCATCCGACAGCCTACCTCGCCTTCGGTTTGGCAACCCGGCTGTCATAGCTGCAGCATGCAGCTTTAGACCCGTGGCTTTGCGTCCTCGCCTTTCAACGAGTTTGCCTTTTTCTTAATAGTAACGATTTTCATGTGCTTAAAGTACTATAGCATACTTTCGAAACGATTGAATAGGACAAACGGATAAAACTATATTTTAAAAAAATTTAAAATATAAGAAGAAGCAACGTGATTATAGCCTTTCTTCACTTGCTACAACAAGCGAATCAGAAGTTTTATAACACAAAAAAAAGAACAGAATTCCATCTGGAAATCTGTTCTCCGTATTACTGCACATCCCATTCAGCCCGAATCCCTTTTTTTACGAAGTAGTTGAATGTATCTTCTATGTAATTCTTCCCGTTAACAATCCAATACTTCTCTTCTTCCGGAATTATATCCATAAAATCGAAAAACTTACCTTTCCAATTCCCATATACCATCCTCTCAAATGCCGTATACTCTGGATATAACGAAAATAAACACATCGTATCAAAATTAATATATACGGATGGATTGAATTTCAGGGTATCATCCGCACATCGATAGTGTTCTTTCAACATACATGTTCTCAAATATTCAACCGTTGTCTTGTGTTCTTCAATAAGATTACTCATTGCTACATAATCTAATTGGTCATATAAAACATCGTATAGGTCATCCTTATCGAGAATATACCATGTAAACTGATTATCTTTTACCACGCCAACGATAATATTCTCGGCGTAAACGATTTCCAGCATTATTCTATTTCCTTTAACATTCTATATGCACTGTCTTTGATTTCTTTATCAGGATGTTGTTTCGCCTTCTCTAAAATAGATTTCGCTTGCACACCAAATTCCTCTAGTCTATGCATCACATTACTTAATATATAGTGCTCATTTGTTTTATACTCATCCAGGATTTTTTCATAACAGGGTAAAAGAATGGGATTAGTAACATCTCTCAATGCTTGAATGGCCATACGCTTTACTGATACTTCATCGTCTTGTAAACATTGAATCAAATCCTGTAAATATTTTTCTTTTTCTTTGGATTTGCCTACTGTATGTATGGCACAGGTCCTGATCTCTTTATTTGGATGAGTAAAAAACGGGACATACAGCGAAGCATCTTCCTCACTGCTCTTCTCCAGTATATATGTGATAAATCTGAAATTCTCGGGATTTTTAGTAGTAGATAACACTGTTTTTATTGGCTTTACAAAGTCTTGTACATCTTCTTCAACATACCAATAAATATATTTCAACGCTTTCAATGTGTCGTCTTCATTATCGCTCTCCAGCCATTGTTGTAGGAATGATTTTGCTTTTGTGTAGCAGTTTTTTGTTAGCAGTTGCAGTGAAACACTTTTAATAGCATGTGAGGGATTGTGACACTGTTCCTCAAGAAAACGAATCGTTTCAGGCAGCAAATGAGGTAATTTATTCATTCCCCAAATCGCATTAACTTTGTACTCCTCATCATTACTGGTATGGAATTTATTCATAAGTTCTGCATCATCGCCGCCCATCAACATCCCAAACCAATCTATTTCATAGCCTTGGATAATTTCATCCAGCCAACGCTCATACCAATCTAAAAAGTTATTCTCATATGTAAAGAATGGTTTTTGTAAATCACCATCGATGTACACGACACGTCCTTTATATTCCCCGCTTACGACTAGCATCATGTCATACGTACATCCCTGCGTTCCTATGCGAAGCATGCCTTGAAAAAGTGCATTATAATGCGAATCATATTGCTCGTCAGTAAGATTATCATCATCTTCAAAACTTGTTAGATGACCCCATTCTTCATTTGATAAATGAGGGTGCAACTTGCATGGCTTGGACAAATAACCATCATGGCTATCCGTAGCTACCTTGTATATACCATAATAAGGACCAGCCCCGCCGTTACCTATCTCTGTAATAAACAGCTTAAACGCTTCCGGAAGAGTTATGTTATTTCGATTTTCAAAGTCTCGAACCTCTTCACTTGATATAGGGGTGTTCCATTCATATTTATGTTTTGTGGAGCCGAATACGTCAAAGCTGCTATCCTTCTCCTTAGCCAACAAAATCTTCTCTTTGATTCTATTCACTTGTTCATATAACGACATCCCGTATCCTATTTTCATCACATCCTATTAAAGTATACTATCGAGGTATTATACTTTATATTCCAATTTTCGAAAATACATGGATAACATACTGCTTATATCAGTTATCAAGCTTATATGCATCTAAGGATGCATATACGGAAAAGCTAGTAAAAGCTTCGTTCCCCTGCCTATGCTTGTTTCCACTTTAATCTTTCCTTGGTGAACCTCGGCTATAGCCTTTGCAATGCTCATGCCCAGTCCCACACCTTCTGTTTTATCATCAGTATTTGTACCGCGATAATAACGTTCAAATAATTTGTTCTTTGTCTCTTCATCCATCCCTTTGCCATTATCTTCAACAACGATAGAAGCATATCCTCTCTCCCTTTTTGTCATTACAATAATTTTCGTACCGGGAGGGTTGTAACTATGTTGGAAAATTATCGATGTCCAATTATTTATTGCAAACGGTGATTTGCACTACCATTTTTTATGGGTACGGATTCGGCCTATTCGGAAAACTAGGCGTTCTGTCAGGAATTTTTCTGTCGATTGGGATATTTATGCTCCAAATTATTGGTAGCTACTGGTACTTGAAGCGGTTTAAATATGGTCCCGTAGAGAAGCTTTTGCGAATGTGGACGTACTTTTCTTTTTCAGGAACATCGACGAGGAAGAAGAGCTCTATCGATGAACCAGTAGTAACAACATATGGTTAATAGAATACGAATTATTTTGAGGACGTAAAAACTTATCCCGATCTAATGGGCAGTAAAATTGTACCTAAAGCCCCGATACGTGTACCTATCCATTAGTTAGAAATGAAATGTTAAGTAAAAAAGAGTAAACCCCTGGCCATGTATATAAAAGGTGCAGTTTCATCAATCCAATTTATTCTATTCTACTTTAAAGTTTTGTTATGATAGGAATAGGTTAAAAAAAGGAGATGACCAACATAAATGGCTGAACAAACGCGTATAGGAAAAACAGATTTATATGTAAATCCAATTGGTCTTGGAACAAATGCTGTTGGTGGACATAATATTTATCCGAACCTTAACGAAGAGACCGGGAAAGATGTTGTTCGGACTGCTTTAGACAATGGCATCAACTTTTTAGACACAGCTTTCATTTATGGTCCTGAGCGCTCAGAAGAATTAATCGGTGAAGTGTTGAAAGAAAGAGGCAGACGCGAGGATGTTGTAATTGCTACCAAGGGCGCCCATAAGTTTGTTGACGGCAAGATTGTACTCGATAATTCTCCCGCCTTTTTAAGGGAGTCAGTAGAAAGCAGTCTAAAACGCCTCCAAACCGACTATATCGATTTGTTTTATATTCATTTTCCAGATGAAAGTACACCGAAAGACGAAGCCGTTGGTGCATTAAAAGAACTAAAAGATGCAGGAAAAATAAAAGCTATTGGTGTATCTAACTTTTCTATTGAACAATTAAAAGAAGCAAACAAAGATGGTTATGTAGATGTACTGCAATCCGAATATAACCTGTTCAGGCGTGATGCAGAAAAGGACCTGTTGCCATATACAACAGAAAATAACATTTCATTTATCCCTTATTTCCCGCTTGCAGCTGGTTTATTGGGTGGAAAATACAATAAAGATACAAAATTTGAGGACGGTCGTGCAAAAAATCCACTCTTTCAAGGTGAAGCCTTTGTTCGCAACCTGGAAAAGGTGGAGCAGGTACGTGAAATCGCCAATGCAAAAAACGCGGAAGTTGCACATGTAGTTCTCGCCTGGTATTTAACCAGGGATTCCATTGATGTGTTAATCCCTGGTGCTAAACAGCCGGAACAAGTAAGAAAGAATCTAAAAACATTAGATGTAAAACTAACCAATGAGGAAATCGAAAAAATCGATCGTATTTTTCAGGTTTAGGAAATATTTGGATTTTATTATTTAAAAAAGGATAAGAGGGGTTCTCCCATCTCTTATCCTTTTTTCTTTATTCATTTGTATGACGAAAATGATTTGACAATAGGCCAAAAGAATGTTACAAATAAAACAAATCTATTACAGTCCTTTAACCCAACCCCGTGAGGTTGAGAAGGAAGCCGGATTAAACGTACGAATCCTTTTTCTAGAGCTTGTTCAAAAAGGAGGACAAACAGAGCCGTGAAGTTCAAGGCGCGGTAGACCCGAGCAGCGGAGGGGCAACGCAACACAGAAATTCGCAGTGCTGTTTCCCGGACTTTTTAAACATCCTCTTACAAGGATTATTATGTTTATTTAGCCTTCTTACCTACTAAGGTGAGAAGGCTTTTATTATTCTTCCATAGCGACTGTATGTAAATAGTAGGGGGAGTAATGATGAACGTGACAAGTGAAGTAGCAAGCGCGCAAGAAGTTATAGTTGAGTCCAAGTCAAAACGGTATAAAACGCTGTTCGGTTCTGTACTTGGCTATGCAGCAGAAGGATTGGATATGCTGTTATTATCCTTTGTGCTCGTGTTTATTTTAAAGGAATTTCACCTAACACCTGCACAGGGCGGGAATCTTACACTAGCTACAACCATCGGCATGCTAATAGGCTCTTATTTATTCGGGTTTCTGGCTGATTTATTCGGACGAATTCGAACCATGGCTGTATCGATTTTATTATTCTCCGTAGCAACTGCACTTATTTATTTCGCAACAGATTATTGGCAATTATTATTTCTTCGCTTTTTAGTAGGTATGGGTGTCGGCGGGGAATTTGGAATAGGGATGGCAATTGTAACGGAAACATGGTCAAAAGATATGCGTGCAAAAGCAACCTCCATTGTGGCATTAGGCTGGCAATTCGGGGTGCTGGTCGCATCGTTGCTACCGGTCCTCATTGTTCCATATTTCGGTTGGAGAGCCGTGTTCTTATTCGGATTAATCCCGGCACTATTAGCGGTATATGTTCGTAAAAGCTTAAGTGAACCAAAGCTGTGGGAAAAGAAGCAACAATTGAAAAAGCAATTACAGATGAAAGCCCTACAAGGTACATTAACAGCAGAAGAAGCAAAACAACTGGAAAACATGAAAAAATTCCCATTAAGTAAGTTGTTTGCGAATAAGAAAATAACGATTACAACAATCGGATTAATCGTCATGTCGTTTATTCAAAACTTCGGGTATTATGGGATTTTCACCTGGATGCCTACCGTTCTGGCCGATAAGTATGGTTATACATTAGCGAAAGCCAGTGGCTGGATGTTTATTTCCACGATTGGAATGTTAATTGGAATTGCAGTATTTGGTTTCTTAGCTGATAAAATCGGACGTAGAAAAACATTTACGCTGTATTATATAGGCGGCACAGTGTACTGCTTGGTTTATTTCTTCTTACTCAAAGATGCCACATTATTATTATGGGGAAGCGCATTACTCGGCTTTTTTGCTAATGGTATGATGGGTGGATTCGGAGCTGTATTAGCGGAAAACTACCCGGCAGAAGCCCGTTCAACAGCTGAGAACTTTATCTTCGGCACGGGTCGTGGATTGGCGGGATTCGGTCCTGTAATTATTGGGATACTGGCCGCGGGCGGAAGTCTTTTTGGAGCAATGTCATTAATTTTCCTCATTTATCCAATCGGTCTCATAACAATGTTGTTATGCGTACCAGAGACAAAAGGAAAAGTACTGGATTAATTTCAAAAAGGAAGTTCCTTCGTATAAGGAGTTCCTTTTCTGTTGTAATTACGGCAAAAAAAGGCGACAGTTCTTAGTGGCATTGATAGAATTTAAAAAACGGTATTCATCTTGGCATTACGTTGCCGAGATGAATACCGCTCTCATTCGTAAAATTGGATTCATAGCCATCTCCAGACTTTCTCTTTCATTATAGCGAATTCAGAAGATCGCGATGCGGCCAAGTAAAAGGTTTAAAAAAGAAGGCGTTCTTTCCTGATACACCACTTTTAGCTTGTGTCCCGCTTCCACTTCTCTATATTGATGCAAAACCTACTGCCCGCTTTCAATGGTGTTCGACCTGACGCCTGTGATGCCTTGGTGCCATTCTCCATTCCCACCTTCAACCTCTCTTGATTTTCTTTAATAAAGAGGGCTTTCTCGTTTCTATTTCTGTAGAAGTGAAGCTGTTGTTCCTGACCATGCTTATCCGTTTCCTGCGGGTAGATTGACTGAAGCATCCCCTCCTTATAGTACATAAAAACGCCCATTTCAAGATTTGTATTCATTGCTTTTTCCTCCCCGTCGTTGATTTGTTAGTCACACTTACAACTAAATCAGCGGGCTTGTACGTGTATCTTACCTTCCTTTCCTTACGTGTAGGACGCCCTTTCAACAGTCGTTTCGCTGACTTTGTACGCTTCCGTAGCTTTTGCATTTGCACAAATAACGAGCTAAGAAAAAAATCTACATTTATCACGAATGTCACAGCAGCAAAGTTTCTGGACGCTAACTTTTGAAAATGTTTTATGGTTAAAGGCCATACCATGAATATCCTTGCAAGCATAAGTAAAAGTAATTCATTATATCTAATAAGGGATTTGTTTCGCAGACATTTACTTTTCATTGTAAGTACCATGAATATCACCTTCCTTGTCCCAAACTCTGTAATTTTAGTATAAAACAAAGGCAAGAAAATTTGTGTATAAATAGTACGACAATTCACGCAATTTATTCGGGGAATCTTGTTGAATTACGCGATATTTGTAGATACGTTTTTTTAATCTCCCTTATGTAAGAAAATAAAAGAAAGGCGATTCCTCTCCATCACCTTCCTCCTTGCTCGCCCGACTGGTTCACCGTGACGTTTCTAAATGAGATTGAATTGGAATTGATATTGTAAAAATAGTGCCTTTCCCTTCTTCACTGTTAACAAAAATAGTCCCGTCGTGCATTTCAATAATCTTTTTTACGATGGATAAACCTAAACCACTTCCACCTTTTGAACGTTCTCTTGCTCTATCTGCCTTAAAAAATCGCTCAAATACACGTACTTGATCTTCTTTTGGAATACCAATACCTGTATCGGAAATTTTCACAATAGCTTTATGATCAATCTGCTGTAGCTGGACACATATCCTCCCTAAGCTTGGGGTAAATTTAATACTATTATGAATCAAATTCGTCCACACCTGGCTCATTAAATCCTCATCTCCGACAAAGGTAACCTTCTCAAGGGAAACATCCATTTCCAACTCTTTTTCAACCCATTGCGGTTCACATGCTAAAATAATGTTTCTTATTTGCTTATCCAAACGATAGTTTTTTTGATCGAATGGATGGTTCTTAGATTCGAGTGAAGTAAGTTTAAGTAAATTATCGCTTAATTTAGATAGCCTCTTACTTTCCGTTTCAATGATGCTGAGATAATGAGATCTCTCCTCTTGGCTAAGCTGATCATATTGAAGTGCACGGGCAAAGCCACTAATAGACGTAAGCGGTGATTGAATTTCATGTGAGACATTCGAAATAAACTCTTGCCGCATATCTTCCATCTGCTTTAATTGCTTCGCCATATGATTGATATGATCAATAAGAGTGGTAAAAGGATCTTCTTTTTTCAGGTTTTCCAACTGCACATTAAAATCACCTTTAGCAATTCTTTTCAAAGCATCAATTACTTCTTGAAAAAGATTACGTTGCTTAGAACGTATGATGATTGAGATGCTAAATGCAACACCAACCAGAATAAAAAATCCAAGAATTGTAGTTAACAACTGATGAATATAATTGGATGTATGGAAACTAAACAAGTGATAAATATAAGATACGATAAAGTAAGCCGCTGAAAAACTAAAGATGACCATCACGAAAAAAACGAATATACCAAATAAATGTTTAAAAAATTTTCTTACCTTCATGATTTTACCTCAAGGCGATATCCAAGCCCTCTTATGGTTTTGATACGAAACGGAAACTCTATTTCCGAAAACCGTTCTCTTAGCCTTTTTATATGGACATCAACAGTTCGCTCGTCCCCTTCATAATCGTATCCCCATATATCTTCAATAAGATGTTCTCTGGAAAAGGTTTTTCCCGGATAACTAGCCAATTTGAATAGGAGCTCAAATTCTTTTAACGGTATTGTAAAATCCTTTTCTTTAAAAGAAATCTCATGCGTTTTTCGATTTAGCTTAAATTCTCCAATTTCAATTGTTTGTGAAACGGTAAGGTTATACCTTTTTAACAATGCTTTAACCCTTGCCACTAATTCAATCGGTTCAAATGGTTTAACAAGATAATCATCCGCCCCCATTTCAAAGCCTTTAACCTTTTGCGTCGTTTCACCTTTAGCTGTTAACATTAAAATGGGGATATCGCTATATTCTCTAAGCTCCTGACACAACCGCCAACCATCCATATTCGGCATCATGATATCGATAATGATGAGATCGACTTTTACCTTTTCCATCAAATGCAATGCCTTTAAACCATCTGAAGCTTCATACAGCTCGAAGCCTTCCTTTTTTAAAAAAAGGACGACAAGCTCGCGAATATAGGAATCATCATCGACAATTAACAGCTTCGTCATTCAACTACATTCCCTTCCCTTTATTAAACTGGTTCTTTCATTCTTAATTGCTGTGTTGCAAACTCACGATATAAGGAGTGGGTTTGTACAAGTTCCTCATGTGTACCACTACCTGTAATTTTACCTTTTTCAAAAAATAGAATTTGGTCAGCATCAATAACGGTTGATAAGCGATGGGCAATAACGAGCGTCGTTTTTCCCTTCATCAAGTTTTGTAATGCTTGCTGAACAACCAGCTCAGATTTGCTGTCTAGACTTGATGTTGCTTCATCAAGCATTAAAATTTTTGGATCTCTTAAAAACGCACGTGCAATGGCAATTCTTTGTCTTTGGCCTCCCGATAACTTAATCCCTCGTTCTCCAACCTCGGTATTAAATCCTTCAGGAAGCTCTGAAATAAATTGATCGGCATAAGCCATTTTTGCTACGCGATATAAATCTGCATCATCTACTTCTTTTTCCAAACCATAACAAATATTATCACGAATCGTTCCTGAAACAATCGGGCTTTCTTGCGATACATAGCCGATTTGACTTCTCCATGATTGCAATGAAAAGTGAGTAATTGGCTCCACACCTAGTCGAATCAAACCCTGCTGTGGCTGATAATATCGCTCCAACAATGAAAACAGTGTCGTTTTTCCGCTACCGCTGGGACCTACAATGGCTGTAACCTTTCCTGGCTCTACCGAAAAGCTTATATCCTTAAGAACATTTTCTCCATTTTTATAGGAGAAGCTTAAATGGTCCACTGTAATTGATTGATTTACATTTTGAACTTTTTGTTCTGAATCATTATCTTCCTCATTCGTTTCTAAAATGGAAATAATTCGTTCCGTTGCTCCTGTTGCTTTCTGAAATTGGGTAAAGAAGGAGGTTAATTGTCCCATAGGCATCACGATTTGAAATAAATACATAATAAACGCAACTAAATCCCCAGCTGTTAAAGCACCTGAAGAGACTCTCATTCCACCGTAACCTAGAATAACTACTAGTAATAACATAATGACCAGACCAATAATTGGGGCGATCATCGCCTGGATTTTTGCCTCTTTTAACCCATATTGAAATAATTGAGTAATTCCTTTTTTTCCATTCTTGTATTCAATCATTTCAGCATTCGAAGCTTTAACCAGGCGTATCTCTGATAGTACTTGCTGGATCACCGAGGTAAACCGTGCAGTTTCATCCTGCGTTCCTTTTGAAACCTGATGCATTTTTCTTCCAAGTGGAACTAATATCATAAATGAAAGCGGAATTGCAATGAGCATGAGTAAGGTCATTTTCCAATCTAATATAAACAAAACGATAATCGATCCAATAATCGAAATCATACCTGTTAGAAAATTAGCGAGGTGATCTGTAATTAATCCTTTTACTATTGCAGTATCATTTGTCATCCTGCTAACCGTTTCACCTGTTTGGTTCTCATCATAATAAGACACAGGTAAAACGAGAAGCTTCTTCCATAATCGATCTCTGATTCCAGCTACTACTGACTGTCCGATATGATTTAACAAATAAATAGATATTCCACTCGCTAATGCTTGGATTAACATAGCGGAAACCAGGAGAATAATCCTTCCCGTGCTCAATGAACTTAGTGAAAAATCATTGATTAGATTTTTCGTAAACAACGGGACGAGTAATCCTACTACGGTTGTGCTCACACTTAATAGTAAAGCTATACAAAGGAAAATTTTCGATGGCTTCGTTTGTTGAACCAAATGAATAAACTGACGCCATCCTTTTTGTTTCTTTACTGCCGACATATTTATTTACTTCCTTTCTCGTTCTCATTCATTTGAAATCTTGCTTTCTTTCCTACAAACAGGATGATACAAAAAATATATGAACTGAATATGAACTGCTGAATATATTTCTTTTTGGTCCTGATTCAACGACACATTTTGAAAAAAAGATGCAGGTAGGTAACTATGATCTTCAATTACAAATGAATCCCGCTAGGTTATCAATATCTAGCGGGATTACTTTTTTCGACATATGCAAAAAAGACACAACCTCAATAAAGTTGTGCCTAAACGTCCACTATTTACTAAAATTGATCTTCTCTTCACATTGATCTAAAGTTATGGTTGTTTCACTTGGCTTCGTTTCGGCAATAATCTTGCCATTTCTGAAGGAATATCTAACTGTCGCCTGCTTGCGAATGGCTTCATATTCATTTTCTGCAGACAATACAATGAAATTAGCTGGTTTCCCTTCTTCAATTCCGTAGATTTCTTCAATCTGTAACGTTTTAGCACTGTTATTAGTGATTAAATCCATTGAGTTTACGATTTGCTCATAGCCCATTAATTGCGAAGCGTGAATTCCCATATGTAATACTTGAAGCATATTCCCTGTTCCTAACGGATACCATGGATCAAATACATCATCGTGGCCAAAACAAATATTGAGTCCTGCCTCTTGAAGCTCTTTGACTCTTGTCAAACCTCTTCTTTTTGGATACGTATCAAATCTTCCTTGAAGATGAATATTTACCAGTGGATTTGATACAAAATTAATGGAAGAAAGCTTCAATAATCTAAATAGCTTATACGTGTATGCGTCATTATAAGAGCCCATTGCTGTTGTATGGCTTGCTGTCGTACGGGCACCTATTCCACGCTCATATGCCTCTGTCGCTACCACCTCGACAAAACGAGATTGTTCGTCATCAATTTCATCACAATGAATATCTACTAATCGATCATATTTTTCAGCAAGATCAAAAGCCTTTTTTAATGACTCTACTCCATATTCCCGAGTAAATTCAAAATGAGGGATACCACCTACTGCATCAGCACCCATTTTCAATGATTCTTCAAGTAATTCTATTCCATTTGGATAAGAAAGTATCCCTTCTTGTGGAAAAGCAACAAGTTGAATATCTACATAGGGAGCCATTTCTTCTTTCACTTCCAGCATGGCTTTTAAAGCCGTTAACGCTGGATCTGTTACATCTACATGTGTCCGAACATGCTGAATCCCTTGAGCAATTTGCCATTTTAACGCTGTTTTTGACCTTGTTTTCACATCTTCTACTGTTAATGTTTCTTTTCTCTGTGACCATCTTTGAATACCTTCAAATAAGGTGCCACTTTTATTCCATTCTGGTTCACCTGCTGTTAAGGTTGTATCCAAATGAATATGCGGTTCGATGAAAGGTGGAAGAACAAGGGCCCCCTCTACATCGATGATTTCATGACCGACATCTTCGTCCAATGTTTGTGTTACTTTGCTGATCTTCCCATCTTGTACGATTATGTTCCATAATCCATCTTTACCTCTAAGCTTTGCATGTTTAATAATCACTAATGCTCCCACCCTTTCATACCTTTTATTTGTTGATTATTCTCCACGTTGCGGTATACATTTCATCAGAACAACATAAATGATCGCCGTTCCTAAGAGTCCGTTAATCGGTGGTATACCTGGTACAAAGTTCGCAGTAGCAACCCCACCTGCCCATGCTATTATAGCGATCCAATTCACTGCTTTAAATTTCATTTCTTCAAATTTTCTATAATTTCCGCGTTTCAACAAGAAATAATCAGCTAATACTATTGCTCCAATTGATGGCAATGTGGAGCCTAATATGGTCAAAAATTCAACAAAGTTGTTATATAGCCACATTGCTGCAATCGTTCCAATTGTACCATTAAATATAACAATTTTGTTTTTCGAGATTTTAGTGATATTAGCAAATCCTAAGCTAGAAGCATACAACGCATTTTCATTTGTCGTCCAAATATTTAAGCCAAGTACAATAATAGCCGGTACAATTAATCCTTGCAAAAACATAACATCTGATATATCAGCTTTGCCGTAGACAATAGCACCTACGGCCCCAAATAAAAACATTAACGAATTTCCAAGAAAGAAAGCAATGACCGTCGAAACAACAGCAGAACGAGTGGTCCTGGCAAATCGGGCAAAATCAGGTGTAAGCGTCCCGCCACTAATAAATGATCCTATACAGATTGTTAAGGCTGCGGCTAATCCCAGCGCTTCATGTGGTTGATACCCCATTAACCCTTGAATTCCACCAGCCGTGTCCGTTGCTTCTAAAACAGAATAGCCACCTAATATAGCAATAGATGGAACCGCAACGATCCCTAATATAGCCAATGCCTTAATTCCGTAAATCGCCGTTACTGTCATTAACACACCTGAAATGACAATTAATAAATAGACATTGATGTCAGTAGCTTTTTGAACAGGAATTGCAAACATCGCTACCCCTACACCAAACCAGCCGACTTGTGTCACACCTAGCAAAAGAGAGGATAAATATGATCCTTTTTCACCAAAGGCATATCTAGTCAGTAAATGTGTGGATAATCCTGTTTTAGCCGCAATATAAGCTAATGCACCTGTATAAATGCCAAGGATCAAATTACCAGCTAATACAATCCAAATAAATTGCATAAATGACAGTCCGTTACCTAATGTCCCACCAGACCACATACTTGCTGAGAAAAATGTAAATCCGAGCATAACAGCGAGGATTTTCCAAAAACCATTACGATTTACCTGCGGTACAGGCTGTAATGAAAATTCTGAGTCTACTTTTTCCATACACATTCCTCCAAAGCATTGTTTTTAAAATGATACCGACAAAAACTGTGGGCAAACAAAAAAGGGTTTATTGCCATAACCTGACAATAAACCCTTATATTTACAATAAACAAAAGGCTAAACATCTGCCTATCAACCATGAATTATCATAAACTCTGCTGTTCTTGTCAGCCTCACAGGACTGAATTAAAGTACCAGTATCTAATTAATTTTTATTATGGCAAGAAGCGAATCTGTTGTCAATACAGGGAAATTCCTACTTATCTGTAATATTGTTTCTAATACCATTTTGTTCAAGCTGGTGATGAGAGCGGGTCGTTACTTCACATACATAGGCAATTTTGTTTCTGAAATCTAATCCTACAACCTCCAACTCATTTAGCCCTTTGAAGGAGAATTATGTACTTATTGGTTTTTGCTTAATTAAACAAGGCTTCGTGAACCTTTCTCTATGATCCTCGAAGCCTTGTTGATTTTAGTTGAAAAATTGGCGTTACTTGTGATACGGTTCACCTTAACGGATCTATCGGCGAAAAGTAAGAAGGAGCTGCCACAGAACATCTCATTCCAGCAAAAGTAGTTTTAGCTGTGTGTCTATGAATAGCGTTTTCGCATTGGCTGCTGTTCATTCGGACTCAGTACCGCCAGTGTTTATTACGCCTCTAGGCTCCACCAACATGATATGGCATTCCTTTTCGGCGAAAGGCTTATGATCGGCTCCCCCCGGGACAATAAACATCTCACCCTTGGAAATTTTCACTTGGCCATCACGAAAAGCAATGAACATCTCTCCTTCGAGCACAATAAATACCTTATCCATCCCTTGATGCTCGTGCCACATAAAATCCCCAGCAATCTTAATGAGCTTAAATTGATAGTCATTTATTTCAGCAATGACTTTCGGAGACCAGAGATCGTTGAATGTAGATAGCTTCTCATTCAGATTAATAGCTTGGTAATGCATATATGAATCCCTCCTCATTTTTCTCGACTTTTTAGAGCTTACGCAAGGCACTTGTTATATTTTGTAAAGCGTATTCGATAGCTAATGGGCCACCAGTAATAGCGGACACATCCATTAAATGAACATTTCTTTTCTTAACGGCATTGAGATTATTCCATACATTGCTTTGTTTTAAGTCATTCATTAATTTTTCCTTTTTGGTAATGTCACCGATAAGGAAAATATGGTCTGCTTCAACAGTTGATATTCCTTCAAACGTAGTAAATTTATTAGTCGTACCTTTAAATATATGGTCTGGTGTAAGTCCCAGTCCCTTCTCTTTATCAAACGCAAGTATATAGACCGGATTTCCTTCACCTAGGACATTAAACGTTTTTCCATCCCACGACAATATAAGGGCTACTGACTCTCCTTCAATCGATTTTAATGCTTCGCGCCCAGTTGTGATTTCTTTCATCATTTTATCAATGACTTTTTCCGCTTCATCTTCTTTTCCAATAATCTCGGCTACTGTACGGAGTCCATATTGCCAATCGTCATAGATGTCCTTGGATTTTAACGTAATGACTGGCGCAATCTTTCCTAGTGAATCATACATTTTTTCATGATTCTCAGTTGCTAAAATAATGTCAGGCTCTATCGATAGGATTTTTTCAATATTAGGTGATAATTTTTCTCCTAATTCATCAGCAGAATCCAGCTTTCCTTTTAAATAGGTTAAAGAAGATAGATACTCTTTTTCAGTAGAAGCAGCAGGCGGCTCACCTAATGCAATTAGTATTTCAGGATAAAAATACCATAATGAAGCAATATTCTCTGGTTGTTTCTCAATAACAATTTCTTTACCTAAGGCATCCTTAAATGTTCTTGGCCATTCAGTTGTATCTACCTTACCTGCTGTTGTAGATGCGCCTTTTGTCGTTGATCCTTTATTTTCAGCAGGTGTTTCATTACAACCTCCCAGTATGCCTGCTACTAATAACATGGAGATTAGCAGGCCTTTCATCTTTTGCATACGAAAATTCCTCCAACATCATGTTATCTTTCGTTTGCCATTAGTATAGAAAAGAAATTTTTAGATGAGAATGGATGCCTGTTGAAATTAGCATGGATTATTGATGAACTTCTCTCGATATTCAGTAGGAGAGATACCAAGTTGTTTCTTGAACACTCTACTAAAATAAAACGGGTCAGCAATTCCAACCGTTTGCGCAATTTGTTGTACAGACGCTCCACTTGTAAATAGCATTTCTTGCGCCATGTTTATACGATGTTTTAATATGTATTCCGCTGGTCCCATACCTGCATGTCTTTTAAATACATAAGACAGTCGATTTCGATTCACGTTATGTTGTTCTGCAAGCGATGCTATTGTAAGGCTTTGATCATAGTATTCATGAATATAATGAGATACCCGTTCGAACAAAGTTTGTGATTCACAGCTATTCTGCCTATTCACAACACATAATAAGGTTTCATTCAGTACATCACGAAACAGCATTTCGGTCTGAAACATCGAAATGCCACCAGGCTGATTATACACATGCCAAAGGCGCATAATTAATTCAATCAGACGAGGAGATTGACCCGTTGATAATTCAAAATGCTGATGGGAAAAGCTTGTCTCTTCTAGTTCTGAGTTATATATCCGGTATAAAACAAGGATATATTCCCAGTTTGTGTTACCGAACATTTTTTGAGCTAGTTTCATTCTTGCACCGCCATGCACAACTTTTCCTGGCGAAAAGATATAAGGCGTTCCATTAAATTGAAATTGTACCTTCCCTGTAAGTGGAAACACAAACCCAGGAAAAGAATCTGTATATTCAGCGTAAGGTACACCTGGATTTTTCGCATATCGATATACTCCTTCTACTTGAAAAGGAATGTGTGCCAAATGCTCCGCTAACTGATTAACATCGATTTTCACGTTGCATACCTCATTTCAATAGTCGTTTGCCAGTAATACGTAAGATCGATCGTTGTACATCCTGTGCAGCTTCTTGATCAGAAGCAGATGAGGACTCTTGTTTATTTTACCATTATTGATAACGATTATCATTGTTAAGCTGTGCGGACAATAAAAATGCCGCACCCGCTAATGTTCAAACAGCGGGTAACGGCAAGTGTAAAGATAACTTTTCTGCTCACGGAACTTTGGACCAAAAAAAGACATCCTATTGGACGCTTTGGCTAGTTTTTTTCCTCCGACAAATATTGTTCAAGCTGATCAAAGGTCCCCCCGAAGCCCTGCTTCATGGAATCGAACATCCCCTCAAAGAAGTTGCGCTCTTCTTCAGTAGCATTGATCGGTCGGCTGCAAAGGGTTATTTGGGTTGTACCATTATTATCGCTCATCGTTACCTTATTTCGGATTTCGAGCGGGATCAAATCACTGAATGGAGACCTGACAATGTTTCCTGCCTCATCCGAAAAGCAGTTGATCCAGACAATCTTCTCGGGAGCCTTGATCTCCTGGTACACAAATTTACCCCACATTCGACTGCCACCAGGAGCTTGCATACTGTAGTGGAAAAATCCGCCCTCACGAAAATCGAGATGCTTTACACTTATTTCAAACCCTTTCGGCCCCCACCAGTGCTTCAGGTGCTCTGCTTCAGTCCATACTTGGAATACAAGTTCGCGTGGCGCATGAATCTCACGCGTTATTACTAACTCTTTGCTTTCCGAGTTGGGCGTCATATCGATTCCTCCATCAATCAGTATTCACTTTTAATTTATTATAAGTGCTTGGACGAGATGCCGTGCCCAACCGCGATTACTGACACCGCCAATATTATTAAACAAAGTTAATGCCTTTAAACATACCCACCCAGTTAAATATATAAATCTAATCATTACGAACTTTATTTCAAGGCAACTACTTTGTTAATGCTTGTAAATACTTGCCGTTACTTATGATAAGGCTCCCCACGATTAATCCGAAATCCCCGATACACCTGCTCCAGCAGAATCAGCCGCATCAGTTGGTGCGGAAACGTCATCTTCGAGAACGATAAATACTCATTCGCCCGGTCCATCACCGCGTCCGACAGCCCAAGCGAGCCGCCGATAATAAAGGCGACTGAACTCCTACCATATGTCGCCAAGTTATCCAGCTTCTTTGCCAGCTGCTCCGATGACCACAACTCGCCTTCAATGGCAAGTGCAACCACATGTTGGTCCGGCTTCAGTGCAGCTAGAATCCGCTCGCCTTCCTTCTCCTTCACCCGTAACATATCGGCCTCACTTAGGTTTTCCGGTGCCTTCTCGTCCGCCACCTCCACAATATCCACCTTCGCATAGGCTGTTAATCGTTTCCGGTACTCATCGATACCCTGCTTCAAATACTTTTCTTTTAGTTTGCCGACCGCTACAATTGTAATGTGCATAACTTTTTTCCCTTTCGCCTTTTTCACACTTTTTTAAAAGTTATCCCCCGTATAAACACAGTTATCCACAAATTGTTGATAACTATTTTGTGTATAGAAATCACACATAAAAACTGACAAAATCCAGTACTGTCAAGGGTTTTGTTTTTCCATATTTTCTTAATCACATGTGGATAATGAATTTTTCACAGAATTGCTCACAAGTTATTCACAAAAATTGAATAACTTTCCCTGTCCTGGAGATTCATGCAAATTTGTTTTTAAATTAAAATATATACAGGCTTCTGTTCACTATACTGGCATGTCTCTGGCACTCTCCAATCCGGTAGCTCCTGCATCACTTCCGCTAACAAATATACATCCGGTGCTTCGCCATATTCATCCACAAATTCATCAAGGGCAAGCTCCATCTGATCAGCTGCACATACGATGAAATGGTCGCCACCGTTCGCAAGGTATTCTTTTTTTGTCGGATCCATCATGTTTTTTCCCTCCGATTTCATTTTGTTCGCTCCTATCATACCTTATTTTGCGTGTAAACATACAAAAACCGGGGCATACACTATCCCCGGTTTCCTTTTTTATTACTCTACTTCCTGCTTAGCAAGCGTTACATTCACAGTTTGTTGCTTGCCGTCGCGGTAGAACGTCACTTTCACCGTATCGCCGATACTCTTCTGGAATAAATATTTGCGTAATCCGGCCTGATTGGTAATTTTCTGATCGTCTAGTTGCACCATGACATCGTACCGTTTCAAACCAGCTTTATCAGCAGGGCTCATCGGACTTACGTCTTTAATAACGACACCGCTTTCCACATCGTTTGGAAGCTGCAGCGGATCTTTATACGCTTCACGTGGAATCGATGAGAGATCTACAGGTATCACGCCCATCGCCGGACGTTGAACGGATTTATATTTAATTAGGTCATCAATGATTTTGCTGGCGTCGTCAATTGGGATAGCAAAGCCAAGCCCTTCTACACCCGCTTTTGCGATTTTGAGACTATTAATGCCGATTACCTGCCCCGCGATATTGACCAGTGCCCCCCCACTGTTTCCTGGGTTAATCGCTGCATCTGTCTGAAGTACGTTCACCTCATAATCAGGTTCGCCGTCTCCGTTTGAATCAATCGGCATCGTCCGCTCAACCGAGCTGATAATCCCCTGAGTGACAGTACGGGAGAATTCCAGACCAAGCGGATTTCCAATAGCGATAGCAGGCTCCCCTGCCTTCACTTGTGAAGAATCACCGAATTCGGCAACCTGCTGAACTTTGGAACCATCGACCTCAAGTACAGCAAGGTCTGTTAGCCGGTCCCTCCCTACTATTTTCGCATCCAGGTTCTTCTCCCCTTTAATAAGGGATACCTGTACGCGCTGTGCCCCTTGAATTACGTGGTAGTTTGTTACGATATAGGCTTTATCTCCGGCTTTGCGGAATACGATTCCTGAACCAGTGCCCGCTTCTCCTTCCTCCGACTGTCCGAAGAAATCCCGGGAACGCTGAATGTTAATAACGCCAACTACTGCATTCTCTACCTTCTTCACGGCATCTACTACTCCTGAACCTACTTCAACGGAATAGTTAACGTTTCTGCCGTTTGGATTTGGCGTTTCCTGGGTCGGCTGTTCTTGTTCAGCAGGGGGGAGGGTAAAGCCAGGAAGATAGCCCGATTTTGATAGCGTTGGCACCATCATTAATACAATAAGACCACCGATAATGGCAGAAACGAGCGAGATAAAAAACGTAGAAGCGCCGCCCCGTCTGCTTTTCTTGCGGTCATCGTAAAAATCATCATCATAATACCCCATAGCGTTGCTCCTTTCTGTACCGTATCATCTCATACTTATTATTGTTGCCGATTGTGCTGCTTCATTTACGTATAATCTCTTGCATCTTTGTAGGACGGACAGGCGACGTATCCATCAGCTTAACATGTTCCTGATCCTTGAATCCGTAATCTTCAAGAATGTTTTTTACTGTCAGACGCGCCAGCTCAGTCATGTTGTTCTCCTTGCTGAGATGCGCCAGATAAACGGTCTCACCCTTCCCTGCCAGAATATCGCCGAGCGCCTCTCCCGCCGTCTCATTGGAAAGGTGGCCAACATCACTTAGAATCCGACGTTTCGTATTCCACGGGTAGCTTCCCATCCGCAACATTTCCACATCATGATTAGACTCGAAAACATACGCATCCGAACCGCGCACCGTATCCTTGATACGCTGGCTCACATAGCCGAGATCCGTTGTCAGACTTACCTTCATATCGTTTTCATAGAAACAAAAACCCATCGGCTCAGCGGCATCGTGCGAAGTGCCATATGATTCGACTTTCATATCACCAAACTCGGTCATCTCGCCCGCTTCCATAATCAGCCGCTGATCCTCCGCGATCTTACCCAACTGTCGATCAAGCTGTTCCCATGTCTTCGAATTGGCATAGACAGGCAACTGATACCGACGTGCCAGCACACCAACTCCTTTAATATGATCAGAATGCTCATGCGTAATCAGAATCGCATCCAAGTCTGCTGCGTTTACGCCTGCTTCTTCTAACAGCTTCTCTATCTGTTTACCACTCAACCCTGCGTCTACCAACACTTTGCTGTTTTTTGATTCGATAAAAAAAGAATTTCCAGTGCTTCCACTGGCAAGCACGCTAAATCTCATAAGCCTTTCTTCTCTCCTCGCTGTGCTTTCCCCTAAAATCTAATCGCGCTTATTTGCTAGTATTATTATTGGAGATAATCGAGTTTTTTTCAAGAGGCGGCACTTGTTCTATCGCTCCGGTAATGCCATTTACATAGTGAACTCCTTCCGTATGAACCACCCGCCAGACAGGAGCAAGTACCTGGATATCCGCATCGTACATATGACCATAATAGCCGACAGATACGTCAGAGATGTTCTCTCCATATCGAATATATCCGTTATCCAGCAAAGTTCTCACCGCAGTAAAGGCAGGAATAATCTTGCGCCCTGTGCCCTGGTTAACAATCTGTACGTGAATTTGCCGATAGCCGGTAATTCTTTTCTCATCTACTACGATATCAAGCGGGGCACTGAATATGGGATACTTTCCATATTGTTGAACATACCGCTGGACCGAATCTGAACTCCGCTTCTCATCGAATGTATAATCCCGGCTGTATACTGTGTAAGGATCGAGGGTTTTGAGCGCCTCCGCTTTATTTGTGAAGTCGGATAATTTAACTGGCTCATTAAATTTTACCATAACCCCTACTCCTTGCTGACCAATCACCTGACCTGTCAACGATTGCAGATGATGTGCAAAGCTGGTAAACCGTACATTCACATAATTCATTTGCGGTGTTTCATTCGGAATCCCTGTATCCAATGTAATCGTACGCGTCTTTAATAGCTCTTCAAGGCTTGATGGGATGAGTTCCCCCTGCGGGGCAGTCTCTATATCCCGATTCTGACTCATAATAACCTGATAGCCCAGAAATAAATCGAGCAGCAGAAACGTTACAATGAGAATGGTCTTTGCTCTACTCCAATCCATGTTCCCTTCCTCCCACTCACTTGCCGAATCCGTCGACATCCGCTAATACATAGAGCGGATCGTGGTCTGTCAAATGAATGGCCCAGCACGGTTTCATCTCAATAAAATCATAGACGCGACGTGTATAAAGGCCAAGTTCGACGGATACGACCTGTCGCTTGCTGATTCCTTTATTCTCTAGCCATTTTATTAGTTCTGTCCCGGAAACAGTGACAACAGGCACCCGTTCAAAGTATAAATCCAACTGCCGCATAGGATAGAATAATTCCGATACATTGCCTCCAGAGATACGAGCAGAAATGATGTTTAAATCCGTCCCTTTCATACTGAACAGCGGATAGGGGCCTACGTACTGACGGAAACGATACGCTACCGTCTCTTCCCGGTTTATCGCATCCACTCCACTTACGTTTTCTAGATAATAGTGGCCAGTCCAACCGCCATGCTGATTGATGAAAGACAATACCGAACTGAGCGCTTCATAATTGGCACGTTCGCTCGATTGGCTTTCCCATTCGTGTGTTGGATGACGATACAGCAAGTAATCGCGGCTTTTGGGAATAGAGACCGACTGGCTACCATTCGTATAAATCATCGTACCGTCCCGCTCGGTTATCTGCCGCGCCATACTAGCATCTACAAACATGGCGTCCAATACTTGTTGAACTGTCAACGGTTGATAGAAATATCGATACCGCCACATTTTCTCCCGCCCCTTCGGCAAATAAACCGGCTGGTAAAATGAATCAACATTGTCCTCTTCTTTCTCTGCAAATGTACGGAATAAGATTTGTTCTGACAATCCATCCAGATTAGCAGATACAAACAGCTTGTTCATCTCTTCTGGAATCATGGATGTATGCACTTGGATAACCTGTCGATTCCTATCAGAGAGAAGAAGCACATGAACCGCTTTTTGTTCCTTATTCTCATAAAGTACAATACGGCTTACCGAGCGGAAATCATCTGGGAATCGTCCTCGGATATTGAATAATTCGCTTGCAATATCTGCGGGAATCTCATGTTTGTAGATAATTTCTACCGCTTTTTTCTTATTGATGATACTTTCCCACTCTTCTTTAGTAACTTTTATCTTTGCAAAATCATAGAAATACCACTTATCCATCTCCGCTCTTAGTCGCTTGTACATAGCCGATTCGATATTCGCCTTCATATGTCTGCCATCTCCAACGTGAAACATCATGGAAGAGGGACGAATAACGTCCGTCACCTCATATTTATGACCGACAGGCTTGGATACTACATAGTCGGCTGGCGTTAAGTTATCCAACTGGGGTGCGCTATTCCAAAGAAAGCCCGATAGAACAAGACTTAATGAAATGAGAAAGATTAAAATGATAGTTTTCAGTCTTTCAAGTTTCATCCTCATTCTCCCCATATAACGGCAGTGTAAAGCTAACACGTGTCCCTTTCTGCCATTCACTATCAATATCAATTGTGCCCCCATGAACAAGCACAATCTGACGCGCGATGGAAAGCCCAAGCCCTGTTCCTCCCATGCTTCGGCTACGCGCTTTATCTACCCGGTAGAAGCGTTCGAAAATCCTGTCTAAGTCGCGTCTTCTTATCCCCATTCCTTCATCGATAATTTCGATACGTACAGCTTCCTCTTCTTCATGTGCCCGCATGACTACTGTTGTATTCTCATTCGAATATTTCATCGCATTCGAAATCAAGTTATCAAGCACCTGAATAATATTATCCCTGTCCGCTTTGACCAACGGAAGGGAATCTGCAGGCAAATCCACTTGTAAAGCAATATTCTCCTGTTGGCTTCGCAGTGCGAACCTCTCAAATACGTCCTGTAACAGTTCATGAACGCTCAGCGGCTGCAAATCAAGCATATATTGCCCGGCATCGTACCGGGAAAGCTGCAGCAGATCCGTTACCAACCGGGTCATCCGATCCGTTTCATTCAGTAAGACGCGCAGAAACCGACGGGAAAGCTCAGGATCGTCGATTACGCCTTCTTCCAACGCTTCCAGATAGCTTTTAAGCGTCGTCAGCGGTGTGCGTAGCTCATGCGAAACATTAGCAACAAACTCCTTGCGCTCCTTCTCCATCGCTTCTTGTTCAGTTACATCCTGCAGAACGGCGATAATGCCGGATTTCTTCTCTTCGCCCCGGCTCTTCAACACGGTAAACGAAAAGCGAATGAGACGTTCTTCTCCATCCACATTCATATCCATTAGCATCGACCCGTTTTCTTTGAATAGAAAATCCCACTCCTCTTCCCCTGGAATGGCGAGAACCTCATACAAATTCTTGCCCAGTACCTTTTTATAGCCGACGCCGAGAATACGCTGAGCCGGTTTATTGACAAGAATAATATTGCGGTTGCCATCTGCTGCGATAACCCCGTCGGTCATATTAGTCAGAATTGAAGACAGCTTTTCCTTTTCTGCCTCCGTCTGGGAAAGCGCCTGCTTCAGCTTCCGGGTTAACAGGTTGAAAGTCTCTCCAAGCTGTCCAATCTCATCTTCGGAATAGATGCGTACCTGACCATTGAAATCCCCGCCCACCATCGCAGTCGCTTGCCGGGTAATTTCTTTGACCGGTGTCGTAATCGTTCGGGAGAGCACGATACCAAGCGCGGCCGTGAGCAAGAGAGCAAGCACCGTACCCGTAGCAAAAATGCCGTTAATCTGCCGCATCGTATGGTATACTTCCTCCATGGAAGCCACCATGTAGAGCACGCCCAGAATTTTCGTTCCTTTCTTTATAGGCAAAGCCAGCACTTTAACCCGTTGCCGGGTTTCCGGGTTGTACTGGATTGATTCATTTCGGGTTCCCAAAAGCGCCATGTTAATCTCGGCGCGTGTGTTCTTCTGACCGATGAAAGCCTTGTTCTCTTCCGTGGTCGTAAGAACGGTACCATTCTGATCGAGCAATTGCACATCCGCATTACGCAGGGCGAACAGATTGCGGATTAAGTTATCGATATCTTCACGGGGGATGTTCTCTTCTTCCAAGTATTTCTCTACATTGACCGCCAGGAGGTTGGCCTGAGTATTTAGCGTTTCATTAAAATTATTTAAGTAATATGATTCCGTGGCGCGTATGAAGTAAGCGCCGATGACTTGCATTGCAATCAAGATTAAGAGCAAGTAGAGAATAACAACTTTCCATTGAACCGTTTGGAAGAAACGGATGCGCTTCATTCTTTATTCCTCCAGCGTGCTGCGCATCATGTAGCCGAGGCCGCGCCGGGTGATAATATACTGCGGCACGCTCGGATCATCTTCGATTTTTTCCCGCAGGCGTCGAATGGTAACATCTACCGTACGGGCATCTCCGAAATAATCAAATCCCCACACCGCTTGTAGAAGATGGTCACGTGTCATAACTTGCCCTCTGTTCTTCGCCATATAGTGCAACAGGGCGAATTCACGATGGGTAATGTCGATCTGCTGACCTCCCTTTTCCACCGTATACGATTTCGAATCAATGACAAGCTGCCCTACTGCAATCTTGGTAGAAGGCTCGTCCTCTTTCTTTGATTCTTCCGCAAGGATTTTCGTACGTCGACGCAGATTAGCTTTAATTCGTGCGAGAAGCTCCCGACTGCTGAACGGTTTCGTTACATAATCGTCCGCACCTAATTCCAGACCAAGCACTTTGTCAAGCTCGCTGTCTTTTGCTGTCAGCATAATAATCGGTACTTCAGACGTACGACGGACAATTCTGCATACTTCCATCCCGTCTTTACCGGGCAGCATAATATCAAGTAATATCAAATCGGGTTTTTCTTTTTCGGCTAGCACGACCGCTTCATCTCCATCATAAGCGCACACGACATTATAACCTTCTTTTTCAAGCGTAAATTGAAGAATGTCCGCTATCGGACGTTCATCGTCTACTACCATCACTTTATGTCCCATTGTTTCACCTCTCCTAGACTCTTTCCACTTTTCCGGGAAAAATCCTTCTCTTCTTTTATACACAGAAAAAAGCCGACGCAATGATCCCTGCGTCGACTTCTCTCTCTATTCCGCTTATCGCAGATAAGTCATGGGATTAACCGGTTTCCCGTCCTTATGAATTTCAAAGTGCAAGTGAGGGCCTGTAGAACGCCCCGTATTGCCGGACTTGGCGATGACTTCTCCCTTCACCACAATATCTCCTGTCTTCGCCACGAAATCATCTAAGTGACCATATACCGTACGATAGCCGTTTCCGTGATCGACCATCATCACCTTGCCGTATCCGCTCTTCGTTCCAACGAAAGTGACACGCCCATTATCCGATGTATGAATTGGCGTACCAACAGGCGTAGCAATATCAATCCCCTCATGCATCCGTCCCCAGCGCTCTCCGAACGGAGAACTGAATACACCTGTAGAAGGCATGCGGAAATGCCCGTCCCCACGCGATGGCTTTACTTTTGTTCCACGGATAATTACTTTAGCTACCGGCTGCTGAAGAATTTTTTGCTGTATTGGATTTTTCTGTACGAGTTTGCCGTTTTCTTTCACTAATTCATAGACAACCTGCTTGCTACCATTTTTCCCTTCCGTCACAATTGTATCATCGCCGCGATATTTTGTGGGCTCCGGCTTTGCATTTATTTTATACGGAATAACTACATTTTCTATTGTTTCCTGCTTGGAGACAACGGTTATTTTTGGCTCTAGGGCCTGTACATTTATCTTATCTCCAACTTGAAGCAGGGTATCTTCTTTCATTCCGGGATTCATCGCCAAAAGATCTTTCTCTCTCAAGCCATACTGCGGGGCAATACTCCACAAATTTTCCCCGTTCCGTACGATATGCTTCTTTTGCTCAGGCACCCCTTTTTGCAGTACATTCATCAGTTGCACTTCGTTCAAAACTTGTCTAGGTGTGACAGATTTCTTTTCAACCTGGATTTTTTCTTTAATGGTGATGTGCGATATATCAGGATCTGCTTGCTTTATCTGTTCTGTAGCGACATCCTCCGCACCCGCTGTCAGATTTTGTGTCAGCTTTTTCTCATTATATGAAGCTTTCAGGCGATGCAGCGCCTGGTTAATAGTTTTCTGATCTTTGGCATAAGCAATCGTCTGTCCATTTACGACTAACTGTGCAGCATTCGCTTCCACATGCACGATAGAGGCCAGCTTCTTCAATACTTCACTATCTCCCGCACTCTGAGCGTTATAATGCTGTTTCTCGGTAATAGTGATGTCCTTATGAAAGCCAAGCGCTAAATTCGGATACTTTTTCTTCTCGGTAGCCAGCTTATCTCCTAGCCATTTCCGTATCGCATCCGGATTATCGACAACGCCAATTTCTTTTCCTCCCACTGAAACATGATAAAGAGTAGTGAGATTCGATTGATAGACATAGCCGCCTGCTGCCGTTCCACTGACCAAAAGAGAACCTGCCAAAATGCCAAACGCGACCTTGCCTTTCTTCTTCTTATCTTGGACGAATTTCACGCCATGGGACCATGTATCTTTCGTCCATGACGACATTCTCTCGATAAACATCGGTACCTCCCTTGTTCTTGCAACTTGCAATGAAGTGAAACTCTCCTTAAAAAAAACAAAAAAGGGAACCTTATAAAAGTATCCCTTTGTCTCTGTTTATCTTTAGTTAATTGAGCAATTTTATACACAAAATGAGACACCTGGATCTGTGTCTCCACACTTTGTCTTCCAAACACTTCTTTATGGTATCATTGGAAGAATGGTATGGCAAGGAAAAATGACACATTTCGACACGAATTGACATAAGTAAAAGGAAATAAGACTCTGGTTTCTAAACAACCAGAGTCTTATTGTATGTGTCTCTTTTATTTTACAGCGCGTATACGCTACGCACGATATTCGTTTGTTCACGACCCGGTCCCACCGAGAAAGTGGAAAGCGGAATCCCTGTTAATTGCGTGATACGCTCTACATAGTGACGCGCATTCGCCGGCAGTTCATCAAGAGAGCGGACACCTGTAATATCTTCATCCCAGCCTGGCAACTCTTCGTATACCGGTTCACACTCAGCCAATACATTTAAATTAGCCGGGTAATGCTCAATAATCTCGCCTTTATAACGGTATGCGGCGCAGATTTTCACTGTTTTCAATCCGCTCAGCACATCAAGTGAGTTCAAGGACAATGCCGTGATTCCGCTAACGCGGCGTGCATGGCGCACCACTACGCTGTCGAACCAGCCTACGCGGCGTGGACGGCCTGTTGTCGTACCGTATTCACGTCCGACTTCACGGATCTGATTTCCTACTTCATCGTGCAGCTCTGTCGGGAACGGACCATCACCAACACGGCTCGTATACGCCTTTGCCACACCCACTACGTGGTGGATTTTCGTCGGACCTACACCGGAACCGATACATACGCCACCTGCTACCGGATTGGAAGACGTTACGAACGGATACGTTCCTTGATCAATATCAAGCATAACGCCTTGCGCACCTTCGAACAATACACGCTTGCCTGCATCGATCGCATCATTCAATACAACAGATGTATCCATTACATACGGACGAATGCGTTCTACATATTGCATATATTCTTCGAGAATCTCTTCAACTGTGAAGCCTTCTGTTTCATAGTATTTCTCGAATAAACGGTTCTTTTCTTCCAGGTTACGGCGAAGCTTTTTTTCGAATACGTCTTTATCCATCAAATCAGCGATACGAATGCCAATACGAGCAGATTTATCCATATATGCAGGCCCGATGCCTTTAAGCGTCGTGCCGATTTTATTTTCACCCTTTTTTGCTTCTTCGGCCGCATCGAGCTTCATGTGATAGGGCATAATGACATGCGCACGATCACTGATGCGCAGATTATCCGTGCTTACGCCGTTGCTATGTAAGTAATCTAATTCTTCTACTAAAGCTTTCGGATTAACAACCATACCGTTTCCGATTACGCAAATTTTCTCTTTGTAAAAAATCCCTGAAGGAATTAAGTGTAATTTATATTTTGTCCCGCCAAAAACAATGGTATGACCCGCATTGTTTCCACCTTGATAACGCGCGACGACTTCCGCTTTCTCCGCGAGGAAGTCAGTGATTTTTCCTTTTCCTTCGTCCCCCCACTGGGTTCCTACAACTACTACGGTTGACATTGGCTGGGCACCTCCTACTTTTCTAACATATTAAGTTTAGCAACGGTGTTTCTTTCTGTCAATAAAAACCGAACAATCGGGTTTTCAAGCTACAATTTGTTCGAGAATGCCAGATAGAACAGAAGAAAATCCCTATCAGATAGGATAGGGATTTTTTAAAAATCTATACATTGGTCATTCACGATTAACCGGGCGCATCGTGCTGGCTGAGACTGACGAATTTGTTATATTCCTTGAGAAAAGCCAACTCAACCGTACCCGTAGGACCACTCCGCTGCTTACCGATAATCACTTCGATAATATTTTTACGTTCGGTTTCTTTATCATAATAGTCATCCCTATACAGAAAAGCAACCATGTCCGCATCCTGCTCTATACTTCCGCTTTCGCGAATATCCGAAAGCATCGGGCGCTTATCCTGACGCTGCTCTACCGCACGGCTAAGCTGAGACAGAGCAATGACCGGGCATTCCAATTCACGGGCAATCAGCTTCAACGTCCGGGAGATCTCCGATATTTCTTGTTGACGGTTGTCACCGCCGCCTCCCTTTCGTCCGGTAATCAGTTGCAGGTAATCGATAAGAATTAATCCCAGTCCGGCCTCTGCTTTGAGACGACGGCATTTCGAACGGATTTCACTTATCGTAATCCCCGGCGTATCATCGATATAAATAGGTGCATTCGCTAGTGTTCCTATTGCCATCGTGAGCTTATGCCAGTCCTCTTCGGCGAAATAACCGGTTCGCATACGCTGGGCATCAATATTACCTTCTGCACAGATCATCCGCTGTACCAGCTGTGTTGCTGACATCTCCAGACTGAAGATAGCGACCGGCGCTCCGGCTCGTGCCGCCACGTTCTGCGCCACATTCAGTGCAAATGCTGTCTTTCCCACCGCTGGCCGGGCAGCCAGTATAATAAGCTCGGAAGGCTTAAGGCCCGCTGTCATCTTATCAAGGTCTGGATAGCCGCTCGGTAACCCGGTAATTTCCCCTTTATTGTTAGACAGTGTCTCAATATGTTCATACGTATCCATCAACACGTCTTTAATGTGCTGGAAGCTTGACGTCCGTTGGCGCTGAGAGATTTGCATGATCGTCTTCTCGGCATCGCTCAGCAGACCAGGCACGTCTTCACCCGCCGTATATCCGTCCGTTACAATTTTCGTAGCCGCACGGATTAACCTTCGCAAGGTCGACTTCTCCTCTACGATTCGGGCATAGTATCCTACATTGGATGCAGTCGGTACTGATGTAGCCAAATCGGTTAAATATGAGACGCCACCTACCTCATCAAGCTGTTTGCGGTTCTCTAGCTCCGCTGTTACTGTAACAAGGTCGACCGGCTCGTTACGCTCCCCTAAATCTACCATTACCTGAAAGATACGCTGATGAGAGGTCCGATAGAAATCCTCTGCCGCCAAAATATCCGTAGCTGTAATCAGCGCTTCCCGCTCCAAAAAAATAGCCCCCAAAACGGCCTGTTCGGCCTCCATGTTTTGGGGTGGAATACGATCGAGGAAAATATCACTCATGGTCTATCCCTCAATTCTATTCTTCAACGACATGCACCTTCACTGTCGCTGTAACTTCCTGATGCAATTTGATTGGCACATTTGTGTAGCCAAGAGTGCGAATCGGTTCAGGCAGTTCAATTTTACGTTTATCCACCTTAAAATTCGCTTTTTTCAATTCTTCAGCGATTTGCTTGGAGCTTACACCACCGAACAAGCGCCCGCCTTCGCCGGACTTGGCCTTAATGGTAATCGTCGTTTCCTCCATTACCTTCGCTACTTTCTTCGCTTCTTCCAGCTCTTCCTGTTTACGCTTTTCTTCACTCTTCTTATGGGCTTCCTGCATCTTCATATTGCCTGGTGTCGCTTCCTTCGCTAGACCTTTCTTCAACAGGAAGTTACGAGCATACCCTTCGGAAACTTCCTTGACTTCCCCTTTTTTGCCCTGTCCTTTTACATCTTGCAGTAAAATTACTTTCATTTCAGTTTCCCCCCTTGGTAATTCTTAAGCACTTGCTTGAGCTGTTCCACCGCCTCGGCCACGGTCACATCTTTCAACTGCGTCGCCGCATTATTTAAATGGCCGCCGCCTCCCATCTGCTCCATAACCACCTGGACATTAAAATCGCCCAGGGAACGTGCGCTGATGGCGATCAGGTCATCCGGCCTGCGACAGACAACAAACGATGCTTCGATACCCGCCATTGTAAGCAGTGTATCTGCTGCCTGCGCAATAAGCAACTGCCCATATTTTTCATTCTCTTTTCCTGTTGCGATAGCAATCGAGCCGCCTAGAACTTCTGTATGCTGGACAATCTCGGATCGCCGAATATATTGGGTTAAATCTTCTTTCAGCAGCACCTGCACCAATGACGTATCGGCACCTTTGCGCCGCAGAAAGGATGCGGCTTCAAATGTCCGCGAACCGGTACGGAATGCGAAGCTTTTCGTATCGACTACAATACCAGCAAGCAACGCCGTTGCCTCTAATACATCAAGTTTCAAGTTTTCCCCCTGATACTGTAGCAACTCCGTAACGAGCTCACTGGTGGACGAAGCGTACGGCTCCAGATAGATAAGCACCGGGTCAGCGATAAATTCTGCCGAGCGGCGATGATGGTCAATAAGGACCACCTTATTCGTGGCATTTAATAAACGGGGCTCAATCGTCATTGACGGACGATGAGTATCTACGACGACGACCAGCGTACGTCTCGTTACCATCTGTACTGCCTGATCGCTTGTAATAAAATAATCATCCAGATATTCGTGTTCCTCTACTTCCTGCATGAGACGCTCAATAGCAGGGTTGCTCTCATCAAGTACGATATAGCCTTGCTTCTGCGCCGCATGCACTGCCTTCAGCACACCAATGGCGGCGCCAATGGCATCCATATCCGGCATCTTGTGACCCATAATGAGAACGAGATCGCTTTCTAGCATTAAATCTCGCAATGCGTGAGAAATCACTCGGGCACGTACCCGGTTTCGCTTTTCTACAGCGTTTGATTTGCCACCATAGAATGTAATTTTGTCTTTAATTTTGACTGCCGCCTGGTCTCCGCCGCGACCCAATGCCATATCCAAACTTGACTGCGCCATCTCGCCCAGCTCGATAAATGTATCGATGCCCGCACCTACGCCGATACTTAACGTGATCGGAATTTTATTCTTGCTGGTCATCTCTCGTACGACATCCAGAATATCGAAACGAGTGGCTTCCAACTGCTCCAATGTTCCCTGATCGAATACTGCGAGGAACTTGTCAGAAGAAAAACGCCGCAAATAAATACCGTAGTTCTGAGCCCATTTCGTAATCGCGCCCGTTACATTTGTCAACAGAAGACTACGACTCTGCTCATCCATCCCCTGCGCCACTTCATCCAGGTTATCGAGATGCACGATAGCCAATACTAGCTTCTCTTCATTATAATGCATCTGCAATTCCCGGAATTCAGTCACATCCTTGAAATAAAGCAGTCTCTCTTCTGGACGGTGCAGGATTTCATAGATGCGTTGACGGTACGTAATCTCTGTCTGTAGCTCATTGTCTTTCATATCTGTCAGCGTCGGAAATACATCAAGCAGCGATTCACCAATCAAGTTCTCGTTTTCCGTTATCCGTTGCAGATATGGATTGTGCCATTCGATGGTTTTATCTTCATTATAAAGTACGATCCCGAACGGCATTTCATTAATTACTTCATCCCCCGCTTTTTTGATGCGATGACCCAGTGTCGAAATATAGGCTTCCATCTCATCACGAAAAAGCCGCTGGTTACGAAACGCAAGATATCCACTGCCTGCAATGACGACAAATCCCACTACCGCAAACAGCCATTGTACGTACACGGTAAGTAATCCGGCTGCCAGCAAGCAAAAAACGAGAGCGAGGATCATATGCGAGCCAAACCAGCGTTTTGCCAGGAACTTCGGCATATACTCAGCTCCTATTATTGAAGAATCGATTCCGCAGGTTAAATCCTACATCCAAAACCCCTATTAAAAGTAGTATATAGGTAAACGGCGGAATTAGGAATAAGATGACCGCAAGAATCAGAAGACCTTTGCTTATATTTCGTTTATGAATCCAGTATGCAACAAAGCCCAATGCCTGAACAGCAAACAAAAGCTGAAGCACAATCATTACATTTAATGCTACCGTGTAAAGGAAGCGGTACGTGTGCAGCTCCGGTATCATAAACAAAAAGAGTACAATAAGATAATAATACAAAATGGAACGAGGAAAGCGCAAATTATGTAAAGCAGGAAGCGCCTGAATTTGCGTGCCCATTCGTTGCAAAACCTTTCGGAAAAGCGCATGGTTAATCAATGCCGCTAGCAACGACGATGAAATTAACATTCCAGGAATGATCGCGGAAATCAAAGCAGGGAGTTGCACTTTCATGCTCTCAAGTGATTCCTTAACCCGTGTAAGCTGTTTTCCCTGCATTCCGTTCTGCTGATCAGGCGGAAGCTGCTTAATCGAATTATCTACCTGCCCTTGCATTTCGGTAAGCATCTGATTCGATAGCTCACCCATCCCCTTAATCATATCATTTACCGGATTAGTTTGTGTAATGGCCAAGACAAGCCCAATACTGACAAATATAAAAGCAAGCTGTGTCACCATTCCAAGCACGAGAACATGTCGGGGAGATTTTTGTTTCCGGTAGGCAATCCCCATGACTAGCCCCATGACCGCAGCTGGCAAAGAAATTAACAATCCTGGAAAACTGGTGAAAATAAATGATAAAATCGCAGCTACTAATACCGTTAGCACACCCATTCTGGTATTGTGGCGATATCCGTATATCGAGAACGGCACAGGCAATGCAAAAGCAGCAATCACGCTTAAGGGCGTATAAAACGCAACAAAAAAGAGCACTAGAAAAATCGCGCTCATGAACGCGCCTTCCAGTATCGCTCGCACATTACTACGCACAGGTGCTTCACTCCAATTCTTCACGTCATCAATGAAACCCCACTAAATTTATCATAAAGCCCGCCATGTGGCAAACAAGCGGTCAATAAGACGAAAAAAGAGGCAAGAGAATTCCTCTCTGCCTCTTTCATCATCTATCCTACTCCGTTACGTAAGGCAACAGAGCAATTTGACGAGCACGTTTGATTGCAACAGTCAGCATACGCTGATATTTTGCAGAAGTGCCAGTCACACGGCGAGGTAAAATCTTACCGCGTTCGCTGACGAACTTCTTCAGCAAATCTACATCTTTGTAGTCGATGTGCGTAATTTTATTGGAAGTAAAATAACACACTTTACGACGCTTACCGCGTCCACGACGTTGTGCCATGAAAATTCCCTCCTTTTATAAAAGATCATACCGTAGCGTTATTAAAATGGTAAGTCATCATCCGATATATCAATCGGTTTCTGATCATCAGCAAAGGGATTATCATTAAATGAATCGCGTGAACGTCCGCCGCCACCGCTGCCTCCAAACGAGGAAGCCGGCTTATCAAAACCGCCTGCATACGACGGTTCTCCGCCTTGACCTTGTCCACCGCTCAGGAATTGGACATTCTCGGCCACAATTTCTGTCACGTAGACTCTACGACCTTCCTTATTCTCGTAGTTGCGCACTTGAATGCGCCCCTCCACGGCAGCTTGCTGTCCTTTTTTCAGATACTGCGCGCACAGCTCAGCCAGCTTGCTCCACACTACGATCGGGAGAAAATCTGTTTCCCTCTCACCTTGCTGGTTCGTCATACGACGATCGATAGCAAGCGTAAATGTGGTTACAGCCGTTCCGCTCGGCGTATAGCGCATCTCTGGATCTTTCGTTAAGCGACCTAACAGTACCGCACGATTCAACACGATAACCCCTCCAAATCATCAGACTTATTTTTCGTCTTCACGAACAACCAGGTAACGAATCACATCGTCGCTAATCTTCATCAGACGTTCCATCTCATTAACAGCCTGCGGCTCGGATTGGAAGTTCATGAGCACATAGAAACCTTCACGATAATCATCGATTTCATATGCCAGACGCTTTTTACCCATTTCGTTAACCTTCTCCATTTCGCCGCCGTCCTCCGTAATTACATTGGAGAAACGTTCAACGTTAGCCTTGGTGGCTTCTTCTTGAAGGTCTGGGCGCAAGATGTACATAACTTCGTATTTGCGCATACTATTCACCTCCTTTTGGTCTAAACGGCCCCATATGATATATGGGACAAGGAGCGAGCCCGTTTCACACGTGGCAATTCTAAACTCGCATTTCACAATTATAATGAATTTCGAAGTTCATCGCAAGTATTTTTTCATGCACTCTCCCATACATACCAACAGAATTACTTATATAATTCCGTTCCGCTATCCATATTTTACCATATTTTAACATGCATGTCTACTTCAATTTTCACCTTCCTGTATATAAGAAAAAAACCTGCCATTGCCTCCGGCGTTGAAATCTCCGGATTTTTGACAGGTCCCTTCTATATTGTGGACAAGAAATCAGCAACATTTTTGTCCTGTTTTTACTAGCTTATACATTAAATCGGAAATGCATAATGTCTCCGTCCACCACTACGTATTCTTTTCCCTCGAGACGGAACTTACCATTCTCCTTCGCTTTCGCCATGGAGCCGGCTTCAATTAAGTCATCATATGCTACTACTTCAGCCCGGATAAAGCCGCGTTCAAAATCATTATGAATGACGGCTGCCGCCTGTGGCGCTTTCGTTCCGCGGCGAATCGTCCACGCACGTACTTCTTGCACTCCCGCAGTAAAATACGTAATCAGACCAAGCAGCGTATACGCTTCACGAATCAATCGATCCAGACCAGACTCCTCAAGGCCAAGCTCTTCTAAAAACATCGCCTTGTCTTCTTCATCCATCTCTGCAATTTCCGATTCTACCTTCGCCGAAATAATAACTACGCCAGAGCCTTCGGCAGCAGCAAATTCTTTTACTTTCTCAACGTATGGATTCTGTCCGTTCTCCGCTTCTTGAATCCCGTCTTCGCTGACATTCGTGACATAAAGTACCGGCTTCATCGTCAACAGGTGGAAGTGCCGAACCAATTTTTTCTCGTCGTCCGTCAATTCTAGGCTGCGAGCCGGCTTCTCGTTTTCCAATGCATCTCGCAGCTTCAACAGTACATCATATTCCACTTTTGCTTCTTTATCCCCGGATTTCACTTTTCGACCCAGACGTTCTACTCGTCGTTCAACCGACTCCAAATCTGCAAGAATTAGTTCCAAGTTAATGGTCGTAATATCATTAATAGGATCAATTTTCCCCTCGACATGTGTAATATTCTCGTCTTCAAAGCAACGAACAACATGCGCAATTGCATCTACTTCTCGGATATGGGAAAGAAACTGGTTTCCCAGGCCTTCTCCTTTGCTAGCGCCGCGCACAAGGCCTGCGATATCGACAAACTGGAATGCAGTTGGAACCGTACGATTTGGAACGACCAGCTCTGTCAGTTTTTGCAGACGTACATCCGGAACTTCTACAATTCCTACATTTGGCTCAATCGTACAGAACGGATAATTGGCCGACTCAGCCCCTGCTTGAGTAATCGCATTAAACAGCGTAGACTTCCCTACGTTAGGAAGCCCTACAATCCCACAAGAATTCGACATGTATGTAAACACTCCTCATTTCAATTTCCAAAAACACTTTCATCATTATAGCATGATTGCCTGTTTGGAAAAAAGGAATCTTCCTCCGCCTGCCTCCTTAGAAGCGGGGCATACTACAATCAGGAGGTGAGATTGATGGCAAACGAATACCTGAATGACTATCCCCCTGCTTCCCTTTCCGAAAAAGAAGTGGAAAAAATCCGTTCGCTTGAAAAGCAGCTAAGTGAAGAAATGAAAAAGCCAATTTTGTTAATGGCTTTTGAAAACGAACACCCAAAGCAATAACACATACAAAAAAGCGAAGACCGAAAGCCCATGTCTTCGCTTTTTTGCCTCATTGCTATACCTATTTGTTCTCTTCTGCGTGAACCAGTACTTTCTTTAAGCTTTTCTCAAATTTATGTCGCGGTATCAGTACGCTATGCTCGCATCCCTGGCACTTTAAACGAATGTCCATGCCCATACGAATAATTTTCCACTGATTGGTGCCGCACGGATGCTGCTTTTTCATTTCCACGACGTCTCCAAGACCGAATTGCTTGCGCTCCACCTTCTTCCCTCCTCTTTTTTACTCCGCCTTAACGGGCAGTAGTCCTCCACTGAGTGAAGTTTCATTTTATGATGAAGCTTTTTCTTCTCTTTCCTCTTTCTCCATCCGGTTCTCTTCACCGGGATGCGGAATCATCACCATATGCGGATACGGTGCCTCAATGCCGCGTTCGTCAAACATTCGCTTGATGTCGGCGCGCAAGCTGCGCATGACAGGATAATGCTGCATCGGCTGACATTCTGCAATGATGCGAATGACTACATCTGATGTGCCGAAGCGCTCAACCCCGAGCACAGTTGGCGTGGCAACAACCTGTTCGTACTCTTCCTCCCAACGGGCTGTCTGTTCCTCCAATAATTTAACCACTTCGTTAATATCTTCATTATAGGCTACGCTGACATCCACTACAGCTAGCGAATTAGCTACGGACAGGTTTGTTACTTCAGTAATGTTTCCATTTGGAATAATGTATACTTCGCCCGTCCAAATCTTAATTCGCGTAACCCGCAAACCGATTTCTTGCACCGTGCCTGTTACGTTACCAACAGTGATTACATCGCCTACCGCAAATTGATCCTCAAAAATAATAAAAAAGCCAGTAATGACATCGCGTACAAGATTTTGTGCGCCAAAACCAATGGCTAAGCCCAGTACTCCGGCGCTTGCCAGCAACGGCTTCGGATCATATCCGAGAAATGTAAATACATTAAGAAACGCAATAAAATAAATCGTATATTTAATAATATTGTTTATTAACGTGCGGAGCGTTTGACTACGCCGGGGATCTATCCTTAATGAGTCCAGCTTTCCACCCTGCAACTGCCGTTCCTGGAAAATCCGGTTTACCGCGGCGCTTGCCACGGTCACAATAATTCTTGCAACGATAAGAATAAGGATAATTTTCAGCGCTATTTTACCAAAAGCTACCCATTTCTCTACATCAGTAACGTAGGCGATAAACTCGTCATAATACTTGGTAAGATCCACGTAATTGATTCCTCCTATTCTCCTTCTGACGCTTCGCGCTCTCTTTCTCCCTGTACGGCGAAAGGTATGTACATTCCCTCCACCATATGATAATACCCTTTTACCTCCACCTTTTCATCTCTAATAATTCGGCTGGCTATGGTAAAATCTGCGAATGGTATATCAATGGAAAGAGCACAACCGGCCGTAATTTCTTTCGGTGTCGGTCTCGTATCAATCTCAATATCTGCGTATTCGAGCAGCATTTCTGCCCGCAACGCTTGCTGGGTAGAGTCAAACGCGATTAAAATACAATGGTTCATGCATATCTCCTTGTCTCTATAGGCTTTATCCCACCTTAACGGGTAATATCCGAATGAATGAAGTTTCACTCTATATAAAAATATAGCAAAAAACAAAATAGGCGTCATATGCTATATAAACTACACTTGATATTTTGACAGGGTAGCGTGGTTGGAAGGAGGCGATTCAGAAAAAGAAGAGGTTGGATGCGCCCTGCGCTCCAGCAGAAGAAAGGCAAGCGTGTCTTTTTCCGACCGCTCCCGCCCACCGCCCTTCCTTCTTTTCTTACCTCTCACCACAAGAATTGGTCGATAACGCCTGTTTGTGTCATTCTCCTATTCAAGTGGTATAAACACTAATAAATTGTTTTTATCGTTATAATATTTGTCCCTTTTTCCCCGACCTCTGAATAAAGTAATACTGCAGTATATTTTCCAAAATTTCGGCGTATACTGATAACATTCTTTTATACGGGAGGTACGCATGATAAACGACAATACTACGGTACAAATGTACCCACCCAATCCGTTTCGCGTTGACCATTCAGAGGAACAGGCCGTTGATCTGTTAAGCCAGCATCTCCAACAGCGACTTCGCGTATACCGTGGACATTCCGAGATTGTCGTTTTTTGCATCGGGACAGACCGCTCGACCGGAGACGCACTCGGCCCCATTGTCGGCTCACATCTGGAACGACTGTATCCGAATAATGTATCCATCTACGGGACGCTTGATTCTCCCGTTCATGCCGTTAACCTTCAAGAAACGATCGACCTCGTAAAGAATAGACACCACAATCCGCTTATAATCGCCATTGATGCGTGTCTGGGCCAATTAAATAGCGTAGGAAAGATTACGGTGGCGCACGGTCCTATCAAACCGGGAGCCGGAGTAAAAAAGCAATTGCCCGAAGTGGGAACCTTTCATATTACAGGCATTGTAAATGTCGGCGGCTTCATGGAGTATTTCGTTTTGCAAAATACGCGTTTAAGCGTCGTAATGAAAATGGGAGAAGTGATCGCTACTTCACTTCATAACGCCATAGCTCAGGCAAAAGACCATCCGTCCCGATATATAACGAATCTACAAACTAAATCCGTTTATCAAAGTGCTTCGGAATAAAGAAAGAGCATATGATTCACCGCTGATGCTGTCAGACTGACTATGCAGTGAAACATATGCTCTTTCAGGCTTTATAACAGGTTTTCAATCCATTCCAGAATTCGGGACCAATGATGCATAATCGGCACACCAACAGAGACCACCAGCAAAGCCGGAAGCATATTGGCAATCCGAATTTTTTTCAATTCCAACAAATTAATAGCAATGGCCATAATCATAATTCCGCCCGTTGCCGTAATTTCATTTACGATGAGCATCATTAGCTTTTCATCCACGAAGTGATTGATATGTGAGGCGCTTAATGTAATCAATCCTTGATACAAAAAAACGGGCACAGCAGAAAAGATGACTCCAATACCAAGAGCAGAAGCAAAAATAATCGCTGCGAAACCATCAAGCATCGCTTTTGTGAATAATACCTGATGATCATTGCGTAGTCCACTATCAAGCGAGCCAAGAATTGCCATCGCACCTACGCAATAAACGAGCGTAGTAGTGACAAAGGCGGTGGAAATACTTCCTTTTCCTTTGCCACCGACCCTATTCTCCAGCCAGATGCCCAGAGATTGCAATTTCTCTTCTATCTTCCACCATTCTCCGAGAATACTTCCGACTACCAGACTGAAGATAACCAACAGAAAGTTTTGCGATGCCATTCCCATCTGTATGCCCAGCACGAAAATCGCCAGTGAAATGCCCTGCATTACGGTTACTCTCATGTTTTCTTTAATACCTGATAGCAACGAACCAAGCAATGCTCCTGCAATAATTGCAACTGTATTCACAACCGTTCCCAACAACACCATGACCTCTGCTGCTCCCCCTTGTCACTCTCCTCTATATAACAAAAGCTTCCTTAATTTCCTGCAAAGCCTTTATGAGTATATCAATATCTTCTTCTTCATTAAAATATCCAAAGCTAACCCGTACAGCGCCCGTGTCGCTCGTTCCAGCTGTCTCGTGTGCAAGCGGCGTACAGTGAAATCCTGCACGTACAGCAATGTTATACTCCTGATCTAGAATATAAGCAAGCTCTGATGCATCAACGCCTTCAAGCATAAACGGCACAACACCTACTCGTTCTACGTCTTTATCCGGTCCAAAAACGCGTACCCCTTCCATCTCAGACAATTTATCCAGTAGAAGGCGTGTTAAATTCCACTCTTTCCGACGAATAGTGTCTACGCCTGTCTCTAGAACAAAATCCACGCCAGCAGCTAGTCCCGCAATACCCGGCGTATTTACCGTACCGCTCTCATAGCGATCTGGACGCGTCATCGGTTGATCAATCTCTTCTGAATGACTACCTGTACCACCGTGCAGCAATGGCACTAATTCAACAGAGGAACGAACATACAAGCCTCCAGTTCCCTGCGGGCCATATAACCCTTTGTGTCCCGGAAAAGCCAGCATATCCATTTGCATCTCTTCTACATCAAGCGGAAGGATTCCAGCCGTTTGTGATGCATCCACTAGATAAGCAATACCTGCTTCCCGGGCGATAAGCCCGATTTCTTTTACCGGTGCAATCGTGCCCAGTAGATTAGAAGCATGGCTTACGACAATCATTGTAGTATTGTCTTGAATGGCAGATGTAATAGCATCCAAGGAAAATTGATGATTTTCTGGCTTAATATATGTAATCTGTATACCTGCTTCTTTACGCAAGAATTCCAACGGACGTCGAACAGAATTATGCTCTAACGACGTTGTGATTACATGGTCTCCTGCTTTTACAAATCCCTTAATTGCTTGGTTCAGCGCATGCGTAGCATTTACGGTAAAGAAAATATCGTTCGGATTTTTCACATTAAAAAGTCGGGCCAACCGGACCCTTGCCTGATATACTGCTTTGCTTGCTTTAAGCGATAGTTTGTGTCCACCGCGACCAGGGTTTGCAGCATATTCATCAATACATTTCGCCACCGCCTTACTTACTTCCGGTGGCTTTGGCCAGGTAGAGGCAGCATTATCCAGGTAGATTGTTCGCATATTTCTATCCTCCTTTTTATCCCGGTCTAACGGGCAGTAAGTCTCTACTTCAAGTATGCTTATTCATTCTTTATCAAGAGTGTATAGTCACCATAACAAGCTCCAAAGGGGCGTCAGTTCGTCTCCCGTACAAAAGGTTGTCACGCTCGCCTCTTGCTCCGGCAAAGCGGGGCAGCAAAACATTTGAGTAGACACAGAAAAGCCCAGATGTTTTGCTGTTCAGCCTCTGTGTCACAAAGCGACCGTGTGATTTCCTTGTAAGAAAAAGACGAAAGCACACAGCTACGCGTGCACCTTCTTTCTCCTACCTTATGGATAATTAACAGGTGTAACTCTCTATATATACCATTGTACACGATAGACAGAAAAAATCGTGAAGGCAACCTTCAATCCTGAGGTTGCCTTTGTTACATTCTATTCTTTTCAATAATTTCCAAAATACGCTCTAAATCGTCCTCAGAAAAATAGGCGATTTCAATTTTTCCTTTATTACGGTTTTTAGACGGCTTTATACTTACCGAGGTACCAAACGCCATACGTAATCTTTCTTCCAAATCTTTGACAAAAAAATGTTTATCAGGCTGTTTTGTTTCACGTGAAACATTTTTCTTCTCGCTTAATTTTTTCACGATGTCTTCCAGTTCCCTAACACTTAATTCCTTTTCTTCCACTTCTTTTGCCAGTTCAATCTTCGCTTTGTCCTTTTCTATCCCAAGTAAAGTACGGGCATGTGCCATAGACAAAGTTCCCCGTGAAACCCGCTCCTGAATATCTTCCGGCAATTGGAGCAAGCGCAAAAAATTAGCAACATGCGGTCGACTTTTCCCTACTTTCTTTGCCAGCTCTTCCTGTTTAAGTGAGAATGTAGTAATAAGCTTCTGATAAGCCTGAGCAATTTCGATGGCATTCAAATCTTCTCGCTGCAAATTTTCAATAAGAGCGATCTGCATGACTTGCTCATCTGTAAATTCTCGTACAACAACCGGCACATGTTCTATCTGGGCAAGCTTAGCAGCTCGTAGACGGCGTTCACCAGCTACTAACTCATATCCTTTGACGCTTTTTCTGGCTACCAATGGCTGTACAATCCCATTTTCTCGTATCGAATTAGCAAGCTCCTGTAGAGACTCCTCAGCAAAATATTTGCGAGGTTGATAAGGATTGGGCCGGATTTTTTTAAGTTCGACCTGGAGAATATGATCGCCTTCATCAATATCAAGGGAAGAAATTAATGCATCCAGCCCTCGCCCTAAACGTTTACTCAATTCCGATCACCTCTCTGGCTAAGTCGCTGTACACCTCTGCTCCCTTAGAACGCCGATCATAGGTAATGATAGATTGTCCGTGGCTGGGTGCTTCACTTAACCGTATATTGCGCGGAATAATGGTTCCATATACTTTTTCCTGAAAGTACTTCTTTACTTCATCAATAACCTGAATCCCTAAATTTGTTCTGGCATCCAGCATCGTGAGCAGTACGCCTTCAATATAGAGATTCCGGTTTAACTGTTTCTGCACCAGACGAATTGTATTTAACAGTTGGCTAAGTCCTTCCAGCGCATAATATTCACACTGAATAGGAATAAGGACAGAATCGGCTGCTGTTAATGCATTGATGGTTAAAATTCCCAGAGATGGCGGGCAATCAATGATAATATAATCGTACGTATCTCGTACGACATCCAACGCTTTTTTCAAGCGTTTCTCACGCGAATACACAGGTACCAGTTCGATCTCCGCTCCCGCGAGTTGAATGGTGGCTGGCAGGACAAAAAGATCTTCAATATCCGTCGGCAACGTCGCGTCCAGGATGTTGATATCATTAATGAGGACATCATATACGCAATACCTGACATTCGCCTTCTCGACACCAATGCCGCTCGTAGCATTTCCCTGGGCGTCAATATCGACCAGCAGCACCTTTTTGCCTTCTTTGGCAATACAAGCGCTCAGATTTACGGAAGTGGTTGTTTTTCCTACGCCGCCCTTTTGATTTGTGACTGCAATAATTTTGCCCATAAGTTTCACCCCTCATTTATTCCAACCAACGATCCTCTTCCCTTAACCCTGAGCTATTTTTTCTCTTTAGGAATTTTGATAACGAACTGATAAAATTCCTCATGATCTTCTTCTTCGGTCTGGATGTTCAATCCGCTCTGCAACACCATATCAACCGATTGACGGACCGTATTAATAGCCAAACGCATATCCTTCGAAAATGAACGACGTTGCTTCCCTGGCTTCTGGTTTTGCGCTTCCATCAACAGCTTAATGCGCTGCTCCGTTTGTTTTACATTCCACCCTTTTTCCACTACTTCATGTAGCACCTTCAACTGCAGCTCTTCATCTTTCAAGACAAGCAGTGCACGCGCATGCCGCTCAGAGATTTTCCTGCCAAGCAACGCTTCCTGTACTGGTTCAGGTAGATGAAGCAGACGCAGCTTGTTAGCTATAGTGGATTGTCCCTTACCCAGGCGGCTGGCGAGACTTTCCTGGGTTAATCCATGAATATCAATCAATTTCTGATATGCGATAGCTTCTTCAATCGGTGTTAGCCCTTCGCGTTGCAGATTTTCGATAAGTGCGATGGAAGCAGCCTGTTCATTGTTGAAGTCTTTAATAATGGCTGGGATTTTCTCCATTCCCAAGCGTGTTACCGCGCGCCAACGCCTCTCACCGGCAATAATTTCAAATGCGCCGCCCCGTTCTCGGACAACAATCGGTTGAATAACACCGTGCACTTTTATCGTTTCGCACAATTCATCAATTTTATCATCATCAAATACAGTTCGAGGTTGATAAGGGTTGGGTACAATCCTGGCAACCGGTATGTTCCGGATTTCTTCTTGATCGGTGCGTTCCGTCAGACCGAATAAACGAGAAAACTGATCCTTCATAAAAAGACACCACCCACTCTCCTTCTTTCCATCTTCAATATTCGCCGCCTTCCCGGTTATTTCCTGCTCCATGTTCCACGTGAAACACAAAGAAAAAATGCATAAGGGAAGGCAGCTAAATTAGCTGCCCTCCCTTTCTATTATACAAGCGGTTTTTTGGCCGGTGTACCAGCCTTTCGCGGGTATACGGCTGGTGTTTCTTCCTGTTTACGGACAATAATAATGTTTCGTTCCGATTGCTCTTCCGGCAATTCGAACGTTTCTACTTTCTCCGTTTTTCCGCCCAATGATTTAATGGCTTTTTTTCCTTCGTTCAGTTCTTCTTCAACATTGGCACCCTTCATTACAAGAAAAACGCCGCCTGGTTTAACAAAAGGAATGCACAATTCAGTTAGTACATTCATTCTGGCTACTGCCCGTGCAGTAGCCATATCAAACTGTTCTCGGTACTTTTTGTCTCTTCCCGCATCTTCCGCCCGGCCATGGACAAATTCCACATTCTTCAGTTCAAGTTGCCTGGCGACTTCCTGCAGGAAAACCAGCCGCTTATTCAATGAATCAAGAATTGTAAGCTTAAGAGAAGGAAAACAAATCTTCAATGGAATGCCGGGAAATCCCGCTCCTGATCCCACATCGATTACACTCTCCACGTTCGTAAAATCATAATAAAAGGCCGGTGTAATTGAATCGTAGAAGTGTTTTTCATATACTTGAGATTTCTCGGTAATACCAGTAAGGTTCATTTTTTCGTTCCATTCTACAAGCAGTTCATAGTATTTCTCAAACTGCGCCATCTGCTCTTCCGAGAGAGCAATTCCTCTATCCGCGGCCATATGCCGCAACGTAACTGCATCCATATCGTTCTCCTAATTTGCGACTTTTCGGTAGGATTCAAGATATATAAGCAATACGGAGATATCCGCAGGCGTAACACCAGAGATACGTGATGCTTGCCCAATGGACAGCGGTCTTACTTTTTCAAGTCTCTGACGAGCTTCCATTGCTAATCCTTGAATATTCATGTAATCAAGATCTTCTGGAAGCTTCTTTTTCTCCATTTTTTTCAGACGCTCTACATCTTGCAGTTGTTTACGAATATATCCTTCATATTTAATCTGAATCTCGACCTGTTCTGCTACATCTTCCGGGATTTCTACTTCAGCCGGTACGAGTTGAGCCACATGCTTATAGGTTACTTCTGGACGTTTCAACAGAGAATACAAATCAATGGCATTATCAAGTTCTTTTGAACCCACATCACGTAACATCTGCTGTACTTCCGGTTTCGGACCTACTTTCACCGTCCGTAAACGCTCTTTTTCTACCTCAATAGCCTCTTTTTTCTGTAGAAAACGCTGGTATCTTTCCTCACGGATTAAACCAATTTGATGACCGATCTCCGTCAGACGCATATCGGCATTATCATGTCGCAGTAGCAAACGGTATTCGGCACGGGATGTAAGCAGACGATACGGCTCAGTTGTCCCTTTTGTCACCAGATCATCGATCATGACTCCGATATACGCCTGTGAGCGATCAAGAATCAAGGAATCTTTACCTTGGGTTTTCAAGGCAGCATTAATCCCCGCCATAATTCCCTGTCCAGCTGCTTCCTCATAGCCAGAGGTTCCATTTAATTGTCCGGCTGTATACAAACCTTGTACACGCTTCGTCTCCAGTGTCGGCCATAACTGGCTCGGTACCATTGCATCATATTCTATCGCATAGCCGGCGCGCATCATTTTCACGTTCTCAAGACCATCGATCGTTTTTAAAATCTGGTGTTGTACTTCCTCTGGCATACTGGTTGATAACCCCTGGACATATACTTCCTCTGTGTTGCGTCCTTCAGGCTCCAGGAAAATCTGGTGGCGCGGCTTGTCGTTAAAACGTACAATTTTATCTTCGATTGATGGACAGTAACGCGGACCCGTTCCTTTGATAGTTCCGGAAAACATCGGAGCACGGTGCAGATTGCTGTTGATAATTTCATGCGTTTTTTCATTCGTATACGTCAACCAGCAAGGGAGCTGTTCTTCCGTCAAAAACTCTGTCGTCTCATAGGAAAACGCTCGCGGAACATCATCACCTGGCTGAATTTCCGTTTTGCTGTAATCAATCGAACTGTTATGCACTCGTGGTGGTGTACCTGTTTTGAACCGAACGAGTTCAAATCCCAGCTCCTTCAGGTGGTGTGACAGCTCTATAGAAGGCTGCATGTTGTTCGGACCGCTTTCATATTGCAAGTCACCGATAATGATTTTGCCACGCAGATACGTTCCCGTTGTCAGAACAACTGCTTTCGCTTCGTATTCTGCTCCTGTTTTTGCGATTACACCTTTACATACACCGTCTTCCACAATTAAGCGTTCAACTACTCCTTGGCGGAGCGTCAAGTTTTCTGTGTTCTCGATCGTTTGTTTCATCGTATGCTGATACAAAAATTTATCTGCCTGAGCGCGAAGCGCATGTACAGCCGGCCCTTTCCCTGTGTTCAGCATCCGCATCTGAATGTATGTTTTGTCGATATTTTTGCCCATCTCGCCGCCTAACGCATCGATTTCCCGTACCACATGGCCTTTGGCTGGACCGCCGATGGACGGATTGCATGGCATGTAGGCGATCATATCAAGATTTATTGTTAAGAGCAGCGTTGAACATCCCATTCGAGCTGCTGCAAGCGCTGCTTCCGCACCCGCGTGACCGGCGCCGACTACAATTACGTCAAATGAACCTGCCTGGTATCCCATTTGTTTGTACTTCCTCCTCTACGCGAACCTTCGCGTATTCTTTGCTTATTTTCCAAGACAGAACTGAGAAAAAATCTGATCGATTAAATCATCGCTCACCGCATCTCCAATAACTTCGCCAAGCAATTCCCATGTACGGCGAATATCAAATGCTACCATATCAACAGGCAATCCGCTCTCTACTGCTTCGATTGCTTCCCCTATTGTTTTATGTGCTTCATTTAGTAGCTGAATATGACGGGCGTTGCTTACATATGTCAAATCATCACTCTGAACCGAACCAGCAAAGAATAAAGAAGCAATCGCTTCTTCAAGCCGCTCAATCCCCTTCTCTTCTTTGACAGAAATTGTCACCAATGGCAAATCGCCTGCCAGCCCACGCACTTCATCTAAATCGATTTGCTGCGGTAGGTCTGTTTTATTAACGATAACAATCGCATTCATAGGGCGTACTACCGCAAGCAATTTACGGTCTTCGTCCGTCAATTCTTCTCCAAAGTTGAGTACAAGAAGCACTAAATCAGCTTTGCTCAGCATCTCACGGGAACGTTCTACCCCGATACGTTCGACAATATCTTCCGTATCACGAATGCCTGCCGTATCAACCAGACGAAGTGGAACACCACGTACATTCACATATTCTTCAATAATGTCACGTGTCGTTCCTGGAATATCCGTAACAATTGCCTTCACTTCTTGCAATAAGCTGTTTAAAAGAGATGATTTTCCTACATTCGGTCGGCCAACAATCACAGTAGAAATTCCTTCACGCAAGATTTTCCCCTGCTTAGCCGTACGCAGCATTTTTGCAATCTCATCCTGCACCCAACGACTTTTCTCAGACAACAAATTTCGCGTCACATCATCGACATCATGCTCAGGATAATCAATGGTCACTTCGATATGGGCCATTAATTCAATCAGCTGATGACGCAGCTTGCCGATAAGGTTTGACAATTTACCTTGCACCTGATTGACTGCCACTTTCATCGCCCGATCTGTCTTAGCGCGAATCAAATCAATCACGGCTTCCGCTTGCGATAAATCAATACGCCCGTTCAGAAATGCTCGTTTCGTAAACTCGCCCGGCTCCGCCATACGTACGCCTTGTTCTAGAATTAAATCCAACACGCGCTTTACCGAGACAATACCGCCATGACAATTCACTTCGACAACATCTTCTCGCGTAAACGTTCGTGGCGCCTTCATAACAGTTGTCATTACTTCTTCCAATACATCGCCGTTCTCATCCACAAGGTGGCCGTAGTGTATCGTATGAGTATCCACAGTGGATAACCGCTGACGACCTTTGAATATTTTATCCACAGATTCGATTGCGCTAGGTCCGCTAACACGAATAATAGCAATGCCGCCTTCACCAAGCGGCGTAGCAACCGCTGCAATTGTATCAAAATCCATTTTTATATCACCACACAAAAGGTAGGTTTTTTTAAAGCTTTCCCTAAATGTATAGAATACCATACTCTGTGGACATTTGAGAATATAGGAAATGCAGTGCCTCGCTCCCTTTCTATAATTTATCCACAAAAAAAGAACTGTAGGGAATTTCTCCACTACAGTTCTTTCTATTTTTACTTCTTTATTGCAATAACCACCCGACGATATGGTTCTGTTCCTTCGCTAAACGTTTCCACTTTCGGATGTTTTTGCAAACGACTGTGGATAACTTTTCTTTCCGCCGGATTCATCGGTTCTAATCGAACCGGCTTGCGCGTCCGTGCAACCTGACTTGCCATTCTGTCAGCCAGTTGCCCTAACGCTTCCTTTCGCTTTGCCCGGTAATTCTCAGCGTCAAGCACAATCCGCACCCGCTTATCCGCATGCCGATTGGCCACGACATTTACGAGATATTGAAGCGAATCGAGCGTTTGACCACGACGGCCAATAATAAGGCCGAGACCGGATCCATTAATGATGAATACCGGATTGCCATCCTGGGTTTGCTCCTCCACCTCTATATCGAGGCCCATCGTAGCAAGAACTTCTTCAAGAAATGCCTTACCTTGACGGATTGCATCCACCTTCGCTGCTCGAATCAGCAGATCTTCCGTTTCTTCTTCCGGTAAAGAAACAGCTGTTGCTAGTTCAGGTTCAGGCACAGGTTCACTTGCAGACGATTCTTGTACGACAGCCATATCTTCATTATCCGCCGGCTTATCCTGCAGAATGACTTCCACTTTTGCATCGCGGACGCCAATTAAACCGAAGAATCCCTTACTCGGTTCTTCAAGCACATGATATGTTACCATATCACGCGTCGCCTGCAGCTGTTGCAAAGCCGACTGAATCGCATCTTCTACCGTTTTTCCCGTCGCCGTCACCTTTTTCACTTGGTCTTTCCTCCTTTAGGTTTAGGAGTCGTACTACCAACAGGGGCAGTATTTCGATAAAGGAAATACGTTTGAACAATTGTAAAAATGTTTCCGTATACCCAGTATAGAGACAGGGCTGACGGAAGCGTAACGGAAATGACCAGAATCATTACCGGCATAAGGTAAAGCATCATCTTCATTTGCGGATTCTCGGCAGTTGCCGGGCTATTCCGCATCATCATCCATTGTTGCAAATACGTCGTCGCAGCCGCAAGAACAGGCAGAATAAAGAATGGATCTTTGGCGCCTAGCTGCAGCCACAGAAAATCGTGGGACCGAATCTCGCCTGTACGAATAATCGCATGATAAAAAGCAAGCAGGATCGGCATCTGGATTAAAATTGGCAGACAGCCGGAAAGTGGATTAATCTGATGCACTTGATAAAGCTTAATCATCTCCTGCTGATAACGTTGCGGATCACTCTTATACTTATCGCGCAGCTTCATCATCTCAGGCTGTAGCTCCTGCATCTTCTTGCTACTTTTCATTTGTTTTACCATTAATGGTAAAATTGCTAGACGAACGAGAACGGTTACAATCAAAATCGCAATGCCATAGCTCCCGCCGGCAAACTCCGCTGATTTTTGCAGCATCCAGGAAAGTGGATACACGAAAAACTTGTCCCAAATTCCGCCCTCCGGATTAATCGGCAGCGGATTGTTAGGATTAGCGGCAGTACATCCTGCGGAAAATATAGCGATTAAAGCAAAAAGCAACGCTATTTTCAATCGCTTGGGAAGCAAGAAAATTCCTCCTTGCAACGTATGTATTTTCATCCAGTATACTGAACGGACAGAAAAAATGAAAACTTTCTGAACAAGCGTTATGAAGATGTGTTTTTCCCCTTTTTCATTCCTTTAAATACTTGGGCTTTTCTCATGCAGTGATACAGGCTTTCTTTAAATTGATGAAACTCCAGCTCCACAGCCGGCAGGCGGCAGATCACGATAAAATCGAGATCCTGCTTAATTTCGTCCGCACGCAAACGAATGGCTTCCTTAATGGTACGCCGCAACCGATTGCGAGTTACCGCGTTCCCCATCTTTTTACTGACGGAGACCCCTAGTCGGAAGTCTTCCTGCCCTTCTTTCTTTAAGGAATAGATGACGAACTGGCGGTTCGCAACGGAAGTGCCCTGTTTGAATACAATCTGGAATTCCTCATTTTTTCGCAAACGATTTTTGCGATACAAGGGACACACTCCTTACTGCTGCTGTTCTTTCCTGTTTATGTTCCAATAAAACGGTAGAAAAGGCCACTGTAAGAGTGGCCTTATGCTGACAATACTTTTCTTCCTTTTCTGCGACGGTTCGCAAGAACTTTGCGGCCGTTCTTTGTGCTCATACGAGCGCGGAAGCCATGAACTTTTTTACGCTTACGATTGTTCGGGTTAAAAGTCGGTTTCATTATATCCACCTCCTTGGGAAGGTTCCATCCAAAATTATCACATTATAGACAGTCTAGATTATTATATATATCTCCCCAACGAACTGTCAAGTTGAACTTTATTATCCACATTTTTTTATTTCCCAAATCATCTGTGTATAAAATTATTTCCCGAATTTAATTATCTACAATTTCCCCCGCTGGTTATTCACAAAATCTAGTGGTGTGAATATCTTTCATACACAACTTGTAGAGTTTGTGGATAAGTAAGAAAAAATCGTTGCGGTTAGAAGCTTTATCTGCTATCATAATTTTGTTTTAACCGGTGGATAACTACACGGGCATAAGTTAATTATCCACAGCATGTGGATAAAACTGTGGACATTTTTAACCGTATGTGGACAACCAATCCACAACATTGGGGATTTTGTTGAAATTCGCGGCAAAGCCTTCTATTTTCTCAGGAAAATTAGAAACCTGTTATCCACAGCGATTTGGCTTGCCGCCCACTACGCAGCACATACTTCTTCTTTAAAAAAGAGAGAATCCGGCAAACATAATGACATGTCGGAAGACCGAATATGGGAAGGAGAAGGGAGGAGACACATGGTTACCAACGTGAAAGAACTTTGGGACACAACACTCTCACATATACAAACCCGCATTAGCAAGCCCAGCTTTGAAACCTGGCTAAAATCGACGAAAGCCTCGTCGCTTGACGACAGTACACTTTTGATTACGGCTCCCAACGAATTTACCCGGGATTGGCTGGAATCCAGATATTCTGAACTCATTTCTGAAACATTGTATGAGGTAACCGGCAAAGTTATTACAATTAAGTTTGTGATTCCCACCTCAAACTCCCAGCAAAGCGAGACCGATATCGACTCAGTTCCGTCATCAAAAGGAAACCGCAACAACTCACACGACGATTACCCGCAGACCATGCTGAATGCGAAATATACATTCGACACATTCGTCATCGGAGCTGGTAATCGTTTTGCGCATGCAGCCTCCCTTGCAGTCGCCGAAGCGCCTGCAAAGGCTTACAATCCGCTCTTTATTTATGGAGGCGTAGGGCTCGGTAAAACGCACCTTATGCATGGGATTGGCCACTACGTTTTGGAACAGAAACCAAACGCACGTGTCGTCTATCTTTCTTCTGAGAAGTTCACCAATGAATTCATCAACTCCATTCGGGACAACCAAACCGTTAATTTTCGCAACAAATATCGCAATGTCGATATTCTGCTAATTGATGATATTCAATTTCTGGCGGGTAAAGAGCAAACCCAGGAGGAATTCTTCCATACGTTTAACGCGCTACATGAAGAAAGCAAACAAATCGTCATTTCAAGTGACCGGCCGCCAAAGGAAATTCCGACGCTGGAAGACCGGTTACGCTCCCGTTTCGAATGGGGACTAATTACCGATATCCAGCCACCAGATTTGGAAACGCGAATTGCAATTTTACGTAAAAAGGCGAAAGCAGAAAACCTGGAAATCCCTAATGAAGTCATGGTGTATATAGCTAATCAAATCGATACGAATATTCGCGAACTGGAAGGCGCGTTGATTCGTGTCGTTGCTTATTCTTCTTTAATTAACCGAGACATCGATACGGAATTAGCCATGGAAGCATTAAAAGACATTATTCCTTTCAATAAACCGCGCATTATTAATATCGCTGTCATTCAACAAGTGGTGGGAGAATACTTCGATCTTAAGATGGAGGATTTTAAAGCGAAGAAACGTACGAAATCGGTCGCATTCCCACGGCAAATCGCCATGTACTTGTCACGAGAGCTTACTGATTACTCTCTTCCGAAAATCGGGGAAGAGTTCGGAGGACGCGATCATACAACAGTGATTCATGCGCATGAAAAAATTACACAAATCTTGCAAAGCGATCGCCAGATGCAAGCCACCGTTCAGGAACTTATCGATACAATTAAAAACGGACGTTAATTTTCAAGTTGAACCTGTGCATAAATGTGAATAATCAACATAGCCTGTACACAAAGTTATCCACATGTGTATAGGCTATATTTCTTTTCTCATATAACTTATTCACATATCCACCGGCCCTATTACTATTACTATGTTTTAAAAAAAGAATAAATTATAAGTATATGATAAAATGACAAGTAAAATTCCTAGAGGGGGACACAATGGAGTTCACGATTCAAAGAGACCAACTGACAAATGCGATTAATACAGTGAGCAAAGCTGTATCATCCAGAACAACAATTCCGATTCTTACCGGTATTAAAATCGTTGCACATGAGGACGGTGTTACGCTAACTGCAAGTGATTCGGATGTCTCTATTGAGCAATACATTCCGATGGAATCCGGTGACCATCAATGGATTGAGAACATAACGCCGGGCAGCATCGTGCTTCCATCCCGCTTTTTTGGGGAAATTGTGCGGAAATTGCCGGGTGAACAAGTAACGATATCTGTAAACGACCGTTTTGTTACAACCATTTCTTCCGGCCGCTCAGAGTTCAATTTGAATGGCATGAATGCTGAAGATTATCCACGCCTGCCGCAGATAGAAGAGGACAAGGTGCTAAGCCTTCCTGCTGACTTACTCAAGACGATGATTCGTCAAACTGTTTTTGCGGTGGCTACCACCGAGACACGTCCGATTTTGACAGGTGTCATGTGGAACTTGTCGGAAGGAATTCTTTCTTTTGTAGCGACGGATAGCCATCGTCTAACCACAAGAAAAGCGACGGTTGAATCCACATCAGAATTAAGCTTTGACAATATTATTATTCCAGGTAAAAGTCTGATTGAACTAAGCAAAATTTTGCCGGACGATGACCAGTTGGTGGATCTTGTTATTACAGACAATCAGATTCTTGTAAAGGTGAGTCATGTGCTTTTTTACTCTCGCATTTTAGATGGCACATACCCGGATACAAGTCGCATCATTCCACAAAATATGAAAACAGAAATAATTTTATCGACCAAAGAGTTTCTTGGAGCGATTGAACGGGCAAGCTTGTTAGCAAGAGATGGAAAAAACAATGTTGTTCGTTTATTTACCCGCCCTGATGGCGTGGTAGAGCTCTCGTCTAATACGCCAGAAGTCGGTAAAGTGACGGAGGAGGTCGTTCCTTCTTCTGTAGACGGAGAGGACGTAAAGATTTCATTTAACGCGAAGTACATGATTGATGCGCTGAGGGCAGTAGACAGCGGTGAGATTCGTGTCGAATTTACCGGAGCTATGAGTCCATTTATTATTCGTCCGACGGAACATGACTGGATTCTCCATCTTATTCTGCCTGTCAGAACAAATCAGTAGAGAGCGGGTTATTACTTATGAACAAACGGCAAGTTACGATTATGACTGAATATATTCCCCTCGGACAATTTCTAAAATTAGCCGAGATTATTGATACAGGCGGACAGGCGAAGTTCTTCCTTGCTGAAACATATATCGAAGTAAATGGGGAAGCAGAGAATCGTCGGGGCAAAAAGTTGTATAATGGAGATGTGGTGTACGTAGAAGGATTCGGCATGTATGAAGTCTCGCATCAAGCCGAAGAGTAACCACCGGTATGCTTGATTTATATAGAATAGCGTAGGGGCCGGGAGGGAAAACGGTTTGATACTAAAAGAATTGGAACTAACACAATATAGAAACTTCGACCATGTCCACGTACATTTCGACGCTCCAATCGTACTTTTCGTCGGCCCAAATGCACAGGGAAAAACCAACATGCTGGAGTCTATTTATGTGCTTGCGATGGCCAAATCGCATAGAACAAGCAAAGATAAGGAGCTTATTCAGTGGGACGCTCCGTTTGCCCGCCTATCCTGCCGGGTAGACCGACGGATTGGCCCTATAAACCTGGATATCCAGTTGACTTCCAAAGGGAAGAGAGCCAAAGTTAATCAATTGGAGCAGCGAAGATTAAGCGATTATATTGGTGCGATGAATGTTGTCATGTTTGCTCCGGAAGATTTGAGCATCGTAAAGGGCAGTCCAAATGTTCGACGACGTTTTCTTGATATGGAAATCGGTCAAGTATCCAAGTCTTACCTGTATCATATTCTGCAGTATCAGAAGTTGGTTCACCAGCGTAATCAAGCAATGAAAGAGCTGCAGATAGGCAGGCCGTTTGGCGATATGCTGGATATTTACAACGTACAACTGGCCCAGCTGGCGGCCAAAGTGCTGCACAAACGATTTATTTTTATGGATAAACTGGAAGAATGGGGCCAAGAAATTCACGCGCAGATTACTGAGGGAAGAGAGACGCTGACTCTCTCCTATGAAAGTACGCTGCCTGTTACGGCGGAGATGTCGGAGAGTGAAGCGGAAGAGGCTGCCTATCGTCATCTTAACTCCATCAAAGACCGCGAAATCGCTCGCGGCACCAGCCTGGCAGGACCACATCGGGATGACATTCACTTCTTCATTAACGGTACAAGCGTACATCAGTATGGATCACAGGGACAGCAGCGTACAACCGCCCTCTCGTTAAAATTGGCAGAAATCGAACTGATCCATCAGGAAGTGGGGGAATATCCTCTGCTTCTCCTCGATGATGTGCTGTCTGAGTTGGACGCTAATCGGCAATCGCATCTTTTGCAGAATATTAAAGACCGAGTCCAAACGTTTGTTACAACGACAGGGGTAGAAGGCCTGTACCATCAGACGTTGCAGCAGGCCTCTATTTACCGGGTAAAGCAAGGAACCATTACACGGGACATATAAGGAGGACGAACATGTTTATTCATTTGGGCGGCGAAATGGTTGTGCGGGCCAAAGACGTCATCACAATCTTGGATTTTCACATGAAGCAATCCTCTAAAATTACCCGGCAATTTCTGCAGAAGGCAGAGGAGGGCGGTCGTATGGTTATGTTGGATAGTGAGCAAACGAAATCATACGTAGTGACGGCAGACAAAATATACTGTTCCCCGATTTCATCGCTGACGTTAAAGCGTCGTGCTAATTTCTTGGAAAGCAGGTGAGGCTTATATGGCAGAAAATACACAAAACAATTATGGAGCAAGCCAAATTCAGGTCCTCGAAGGTCTAGAGGCGGTACGGAAGCGTCCGGGTATGTATATCGGTTCCACAAGCAGTCGTGGTTTGCACCATCTTGTGTGGGAAGTTGTTGACAACAGTATCGATGAAGCTCTTGCAGGTTACTGTGATAATATACACGTTTATGTGCACGAAGATAACAGCATCACTGTGACTGATAATGGACGTGGTATTCCACCCGAGATCAATGAGAAAACCGGGAAATCAACAGTAGAAACCGTTCTCACCGTTTTGCATGCTGGCGGTAAATTTGGCGGGGAAGGATATAAAGTATCTGGTGGCTTGCATGGTGTAGGTGTATCGGTAGTAAATGCTCTCTCCAAAGAGCTTGCCATTGAAGTAAAGCGGAATGGGAAACGGTATGTCCAGCATTTTGAGATAGGTGGACCTGTTGATGAATTAACGGTCGTAGGTGAAGCGGAAGATACCGGAACAAAAGTTACTTTTATGCCTGATCCGGAAATTTTTACAGAAACGACTGTGTATGATTATGAAATACTACAAAAACGTCTACGTGAGCTCTCTTTTTTGAACCGTGGTGTACGAATTACCCTTCATGATGAACGGATAGGTAAAGAAGAGGAATTCCATTACGAAGGCGGTATTCTCTCTTTTGTCGAGTATTTAAATAAAAATAAAGAAAAATTGCATGAACCTCCGATTTTCCTTGAAGGGGAAAAAGACGGATTGATGGTAGAAATCGCTCTTCAGTATAATGATTCATTCGCAAGCAATATTTATTCGTATGCGAACAATATCCATACGCATGAAGGCGGTACGCACGAATCTGGTTTCAAAAGCGCACTAACCCGTGTTATTAACGATTATGCTCGTAAGCACAATCTCTTGAAAGAAAAAGACGACAATCTGACGGGCGATGATGTGCGAGAAGGATTGACTGCGATTATTAGCGTGAAAATTCCTGACCCTCAATTTGAAGGGCAGACAAAAACAAAGCTCGGGAATAGTGAAGCGCGAGGCATAACGGAATCTTTGTTTGCTGAAAACTTTTTTATTTACTTAGAGGAGCATCCACAAGAAGCGAAGCGGATCGTAGAGAAGTCCTTAATGGCGTCCAGGGCCCGGGAAGCTGCCCGGAAAGCCAGGGAGCTAACTCGCCGAAAAAATGCGTTGGAGTTCAGTTCTTTGCCGGGTAAATTGGCCGACTGCTCCAGTCGGGATGCGTCTATCAGCGAATTGTATATCGTTGAGGGTGACTCCGCCGGCGGTTCAGCCAAACAGGGGCGGGATCGCAAATTCCAGGCTATTCTGCCGCTTAAAGGTAAGATTCTAAACGTGGAAAAAGCGCGATTGGATAAGATTCTGTCCAATGCGGAAATTAGAGCTATTATTACCGCACTTGGTACGGGTATTGGAGAAGATTTCGACATCTCCAAGGCACGATATCATCAGATTATTATTATGACAGATGCTGACGTAGATGGCGCGCATATTCGTACGCTGCTTCTTACTTTCTTCTACCGGTATATGCGACCCCTTGTGGAAAATGGTTATGTATATATAGCGCAGCCACCATTGTATAAATTCCAGCAGGGTAGAGTAGTACGCTATGCGTATAACGATGATGAATTGAACAAAATCCGCGCAGAGTCCCCTGCGCGTCCAGAGCCGAATATTCAACGGTATAAAGGTTTGGGCGAGATGAATCCGGAGCAACTATGGGAGACGACGATGGATCCGGAAAGCCGCACACTACTTCGTGTAGCACTACAGGATGCGATGCAAGCGGATGAAATTTTTGAGATGCTGATGGGAGAAAGAGTCGAACCACGACGCGATTTCATTCAGGAAAACGCGAAAAAAGTACGAAATCTCGATATTTAATAAAAAATAGGCCTTCTTCTCTCGTAAGAGGGCTTATTTTTGTCCGTAATCGGAGATAAATGGTATAATAAAACTTATGGGCAAAAAGATTGCGACCTGTCGTGAGTGGGCCTAATAAACGTTGAACGACGGAGGTAGTTTAATGGCCGAGCAACAATCTAATGTTATCGATATTAATATAAACCAGGAGATGCGCGAGTCATTTCTCGAATATGCGATGAGCGTAATTGTAAGCCGCGCTCTTCCAGATGTTCGTGATGGTCTGAAGCCTGTTCACCGTCGGATTTTGTTTGCGATGAACGAGATGGGTGTAACCCCGGATAAGCCGTATAAGAAATCGGCGCGTATCGTAGGGGATGTCATCGGTAAATATCATCCACACGGCGACGCGGCAGTATATGAAACGATGGTTCGGATGGCGCAGGATTTCTCCTATCGCTATCCGTTGGTGGATGGACATGGTAACTTCGGATCGGTAGACGGTGATTCGGCAGCAGCTATGCGTTATACAGAAGCACGGATGTCAAAAATCGCGACCGAATTGATGCGGGATATTGGAAAAGATACGATTGACTTCGGTCCGAACTATGACGGTAATGAGCAGGAACCGCTAGTTATGCCAGCGCGTCTTCCACATCTTCTCGTAAACGGCGCAGCAGGTATTGCGGTTGGGATGGCGACGAATATTCCTCCCCATAATCTTACGGAAGTAATTAACGGGGTCCTGCATTTGATTGAAAACCCTGATTGTTCGAACCGGGACTTAATGGAACTAATCACTGGACCTGATTTTCCGACAGGCGCTTTGATTATGGGACGAGGCGGTATTCGCAGAGCTTATGAAACGGGACGAGGCTCCGTCATTATTCGTGCAAAAGCTGAAATTGAAGAAAATGGAAATAAAGTTAGAATTATTGTATCTGAAATACCGTATCAAGTGAATAAAGCGCGTCTAATTGAAAAAATTGCTGAGCTGGTACGTGAGAAAAAATTGGAAGGCATTACTGATTTGCGTGATGAATCTGATCGCAACGGGATGCGCATTGTAATTGATCTGCGTCGGGATGTGAATCCGCAGATTGTACTCAACAATTTATATAAACATACCGCTATGCAGACAAGCTTTGGGATTAATATGCTCGCATTAGTAAACAATGAACCACGCATACTAAACCTGAAACAAATGCTTTATTATTATCTGGAACACCAGAAAGAAATTATTCGCCGTCGGACGGAATATGATCTGCGAAAAGCGGAAGCGAGAATTCACATTGTAGAAGGTTTACTGAAAGCCATCGATATTGTGGATGACTTAGTTGACCGCGAAGGTCCAATCCGTTCTGCTTCCGACCGGGAAGAAGCACGTGGTTTCTTAATGGCTGATTCGTTTGCGATGAAAGGACGAGAAGTCCCGCTTGGTTTCACGCTGGAGCAGGCGAACGCGATTCTTGATATGCGCCTGCAGGCTTTAACAGGTTTATCTATTGAACGTTTGACCGATGAATATAACGAGCTGTCCTCGCTTATTGAGGAATTGAGGGCGATTCTTGGTGACGAGAATAAAATCTTGGCCATAATAAATGAAGAGCTGACTGAAATCAGAGAAAAATACGGTGATGAGCGTCGTACTGAAATTACAGTCGATATGAATAATATCGAAGATGAAGACTTAATCCCGCAGGAAGAGGTCGTCATCTCTCTTACTCATCGTGGCTACATTAAGCGGTTACCGGTGGACACGTACCGCGCGCAGAAACGGGGTGGACGTGGAATACAGGGAATGGGAGCGCATGAGGATGATTTTGCACAACATCTCATCACTACAAATTCCCACCACTATCTTCTTTTCTTTACGAATAAAGGAAAAGTGTATCGTTTAAAAGCATATGAAATTCCGGAGTTAGGACGTACCGCTAAAGGAATTCCAATTATCAATCTGTTGCAAATCGAGCAGGGCGAGTACATCCAGACGGTAATCCCGATTAAAGAATTTACAGATAATCATTATTTATTCTTTGCCACCAAACAGGGGATCGTTAAACGTTCGGATCTTACTTCTTTTAGTAATATTCGTCGTATCGGCCTTTTTGCGATTAATTTGCGAGAAGATGATGAGTTAATCAGCGTCCGGTTGACGGATGGCGACCAGAATATCATTATTGGAACGGAGAAAGGAATGTCCATTCTTTTCTCTGAAAAAGATGTGCGTATTATGGGACGTTCCGCTACGGGGGTAAAAGGCATTCATCTAAGCAATGACGATCGAGTTATTGATATGGATATCGCTGAGGCTGATGCGGATGTTTTAATCGTTACATCGTTTGGTTATGGTAAGCGTACGCCGCTTTCTTCCTATCGCTTCCAAACACGTGGTGGAAAAGGGATTAAGACGCTCCATTTAACAGAACGTAATGGTGTTATTGTAGGATTGAAAGTAGTAAATGAGAAGAATGATTTAATGCTGGTGACATCAGCAGGTATTATTATTCGTCTGTGTGTCAACGATATTTCTTCTATGGGGCGGAATACACAAGGTGTAAAATTGATTCGTCTTGGAGAACAGGAAGAAGTAGCTACAGTAGCTAAAGTGGAAATATCGGAGGAAGTTGAAGATACGGAAGATGGAATTAAAGAAGTAAAAAGCGAAATGCTTGAAGAGCCGAAAATACCTGAAGAAGAATAATAACGTTTATTTAGAAGAAAGAACAATATTGATATAAATAGAGAAGACGGCATGAGCAATGCGCTGTCTTCTCTATATTATTTTTAAAAAGCAGTTGACATAGTTGCATAAAAAATAGTATATTAGTTTTTGTCGCTGCTAACTTAATGTAAAAGCGACAAGAAAGTTTTAATAAACTTTTAAAAAAAGCTTGCAATAAGTTTTAAAATGTAATAAGATATAAAAGTCGCCGATGAAACACGGCGCAACATAAGAAAACAAGTTCCTTGAAAACTGAACAGTAACACTCGAATGTGTGCGAGTATATAAAAATTACCCACGAAAGTGACGAGTCGCTTTGTAGCGAATGCCGAATACTTTCGCGGGACCCGAAAAGATTTCTTTTCGATTTAGTAAGCAAGCTAGCTTCAGAGCTATAAAGGATCATCGGCTAACGTCGCAACGTCCTGTTGCAACGCCGATGTTTGCCCATCCGTGGGCATCACATTCTCAACTTTATTGGAGAGTTTGATCCTGGCTCAGGACGAACGCTGGCGGCGTGCCTAATACATGCAAGTCG